>JADHED010000019.1_pt1 | contig 234872 bp, 242 predicted proteins | sample 8952041 | NCBI WGS metagenome assembly JADHED01 (sample SAMN16124423, study PRJNA663239) | bioreactor sludge metagenome | isolation source: sludge (control) | place: India:Bengaluru | collected 2018-09-08
CCGCGAAGGTGGCCGTACCGTCGGTGCCGGCGTCGTTGCAAAGATTATCGAGTAAAATTCAGTAGTCTAACCAAGACGGCAGGGGTAACCCTGCCGTTTCGCTCTTTTAAGGAAATATAAAATGGCAGCTCAAAAAATTCGTATCCGCCTGAAGGCTTTTGATTATCGTCTGATCGATCAATCTGCGCTGGAGATCGTGGATACTGCCAAGCGTACCGGCGCCGTGGTCAAGGGCCCGGTTCCGTTGCCGACCCGTATCGAACGTTTCGACATCCTGCGTTCCCCGCACGTCAACAAGACGTCCCGTGACCAGTTCGAGATCCGTACCCATCAGCGTCTGATGGACATCGTGGACCCGACTGACAAGACGGTTGATGCCTTGATGAAGCTGGATCTCCCGGCTGGCGTCGATGTTGAAATCAAGCTGTAATCAGTTTTAGGTTGTAATCAGGTGGATGGTCGGATATAATCCGGCCTCTTGCAAATGGGCTGGTCAATTGTAATCAGCCTTTTTAATCAATTATAAGGAATCGATCATGAGCTTAGGGCTTATTGGTCGCAAGGTGGGTATGACCCGCATTTTTACCGAGGATGGCGAAAGCGTTCCGGTAACGGTGTTGGAAGTCGTGCCTAACCGTGTGACGCAGATCAAGACACTGCAAAGCGATGGCTATACAGGCCTGCAAGTCGCTCACGGTGAGCGCCGCGCATCCCGCGTGAACAAGGCGTTGGCCGGTCATTATGCCAAGGCAGGCGTTGCTGCCGGTTCTGGCATCAAGGAATTCTCCGTTACTGACGACGTGCTCGCAAACTACTCCGTAGGCGGCCAAGTTACCGTTGAAATCTTCCAGCCCGGCCAGATGGTCGATGTGACTGGTGTTTCCCTGGGTAAGGGTTTTGCCGGCGGTATCAAGCGCCACAACTTCGGTTCCGGTCGTGCGACGCACGGTAACTCCCGTTCTCACAATGTGCCCGGTTCTATCGGTATGGCGCAGGACCCGGGTCGCGTGTTCCCGGGCAAGCGTATGCCTGGTCACCTGGGTTCGGTCAAGACGACAGTGCAAAACCTGCAGGTCGTTCGCGTTGATGCCGAGCGCAATCTCTTGTTGATCAAGGGTGCGGTTCCGGGTTCCAAGGGCGGCGATGTGGTTGTGCGTCCAGCAGTGAAGGCAGGTGCATAATGGAACTTAAATTAATCGACAAGAATGGCAAGGCTGCCAAGGGTGGTCTGACCGTGTCCGAGGTCACCTTCGGTCGCGAATTCAATGAAGCGCTGGTGCATCAGGTGGTTGTCGCCTACATGGCCAATGCCAGAACTGCCACGCGTGCGCAACTTGGCCGCGGTAATGTCAGCCACACCACCCACAAGCCGTGGAACCAGAAGGGTACCGGTCGTGCCCGTTCCGGTATGAGCTCCAGCCCGATCTGGCGCGGAGGTGGTCGTGCATTCCCGAACAGCCCGGATGAGAACTTCAGCCATAAGGTGAATCGCAAGGCCTATCGTGCCGGTATGCAGTCCATCCTGTCTGAACTGGTTCGTCAGGATCGCTTGAACGTGATCGAGGAGTTCAGTATCGAGGCGCCAAAGACCAAGATGCTGGCCGAAAAGATCAAGGGTCTGGGTTATAAGGACAATGTTCTGGTGCTGGTCGACGGTTTCGATGAAAACCTATATCTGTCTTCCCGTAACCTGCCTAACGTGCTGGTGTTGGAAGCGCAGTACATTGATCCTGTCAGTCTGGTGCGTTTCCCTCACGTCGTCGCTACCAAGGCGGCCGTCAAGAAGTTAGAGGAGGTGTTGGCATGAGCGCGCTGATCAATTCGCAGGATCGTTTGCTGCAAGTCATCCTTGCTCCGCAAATTACAGAGAAGGCGACCCGTATCGCCGACAAGCATCAGCAGATCGCATTCAAGGTGCGTACCGATGCCAGCAAGCCTGAAATCAAGGCGGCTGTCGAGTTGGTGTTCAAGGTGGAAGTGGATGCTGTGACCGTCGTCAATGTCGGCGGCAAGCAAAAGCGCGCCGGCCGTATCATGGGTCGTCGCAAGGACTGGAAAAAGGCGTATGTGAGCCTGAAGCCCGGTCAGGAAATTAACTTTGCAGCGGGCGAATAGGAGAAATCATGGCACTGATTAAAGTCAAGCCGACTTCCCCAGGTCGGCGCGCCGTAGTGAAGGTGGTGACACCTGATCTGCACAAGGGCAAGCCCCACGCGCCGCTGCTGGAGAAGCAAAGCAAGAACGCCGGTCGTAACAACAACGGCCGTATTACTGTCCGTCACCAAGGTGGCGGTCACAAGCAGCACTATCGTCTGATCGACTTCCGTCGCAACAAGGACGGTATCGTCGCGAAGGTCGAGCGTATCGAGTACGATCCGAACCGTAGCGCGCACATCGCACTGCTTTGCTATGCTGACGGCGAGCGTCGTTACATCATCGCTCCGCGCGGCATTGCCGCCGGTGCTGAACTGGTGAGCGGCTCCGATGCGCCGATCAAGCCGGGCAATGCATTGCCGCTGCGCAATATTCCGGTCGGTAGCACGATCCACTGTATCGAGCTGCAGCCTGGCAAGGGTGCGCAAATCGCCCGTTCGGCCGGTACGTCCGTACAGTTGTTGGCCCGTGAAGGCAGCTATGCCCAATTGCGTCTGCGCTCCGGTGAAGTTCGCCGTGTGCACGTCGATTGCAAGGCTACCATCGGTGAGGTAGGCAACGAAGAACATCAGCTGCGTTCCATCGGTAAAGCCGGTGCCATGCGTTGGCGCGGCGTGCGTCCGACCGTACGTGGCGTCGTGATGAATCCGATCGATCACCCGCATGGTGGTGGTGAGGGCAGAACTGCTGCCGGTATGAACCCGGTCAGCCCATGGGGACTGCCAACCAAGGGTTATCGCACTCGCAGCAACAAGCGCACTGACAACATGCGCGTTAGCCGTCGTCCGGCGAATAAGAGGTAATTAATATGGCACGTTCAATCAAAAAGGGACCATTCATTGATGGTCATCTGGCCAAGAAGGTGGAGGCAGCTGCTGCCTCCCGCGACAGAAAGCCAATCAAGACCTGGTCGCGTCGCTCCACCATTCTGCCGGATTTCATTGGCCTGACTATTGCAGTGCATAACGGCAGGCAGCATGTGCCGGTGCTGATTTCTGAAAACATGGTAGGCCACAAGCTCGGCGAATTCGCGCTGACCCGCACGTTCAAGGGTCACGCTGCCGACAAGAAGGCCAAGAAGTAGGAGTATGACGATGAAAGTATCCGCAGTATTGAAAGGTGTTCATCTGTCCCCGCAGAAGGCGCGTTTGGTGGCTGACTTGATCCGTGGCAAGAAAGTGGACAATGCTCTCAACATCCTGAACTTCACCCCGAAAAAGGGCGCGGAAGTGATCAAGAAGGTTGTAGAGTCTGCCATTGCCAACGCCGAGCACAACGAAGGTGCCGATATCGACGAGTTGAAGGTGGTTTCCATCTATGTCGACAAAGGCATCGTGCTCAAGCGTATCCGTGCACGTGCTAAGGGTCGCGCTGGGCGTATTACTAAACCTACCAGTCACATCACTGTGACGGTCGGTAACTAAAGGAATCATTATGGGTCAGAAAATACATCCGTTTGGTTTCCGTCTGGGCGTCCAAAAAAACTGGTTGTCTCGTTGGTATTCCAATAGCAAGAACTTCCCGGCGATGCTGAACAGCGACATTAAGGTGCGTGACTTCCTTAATAAGAAGCTGGCGCACGCAGCTGTGAGCAAGATCGTGATCGAGCGTCCGGCCAAGAACGCCAAGATCACCATCTACAGCGCTCGTCCAGGTATCGTGATCGGCAAGAAGGGCGAGGACATCGAATCCTTGCGTTCCAGTCTTCAGGGTTTGATGAACGTTCCCGTTCACCTCAACATTGAAGAAGTGCGCAAGCCGGAAATCGATGCGGCGCTGATCGCGCAAAGCATTGCGCAGCAATTGGAAAAGCGCGTGATGTTCCGTCGTGCCATGAAGCGTGCCATGCAGAACGCTATGCGTCTCGGCGCGCAAGGCATCAAGATCATGAGTTCCGGTCGTCTGAACGGTATTGAAATCGCACGTACCGAGTGGTATCGCGAAGGCCGTGTGCCATTGCATACATTGCGTGCTGATATTGACTACGGTGTTGCCGAAGCGCAAACCACCTACGGCATAATCGGCATCAAGGTCTGGGTGTTCAAGGGTGAAGTGTTCGCGAACAAGGGCGAGCAGTCCGCAGTCGCCGCCGAGCCAGAGAGAAAGACCAGACCGGCAAGTGCTGAACCAGAAAAGAGAGTAAGAAAGTCGGGGGCGAAAAATGCTACAGCCAGCTAGACAAAAATTCCGGAAGATGCAAAAGGGCCGTAACAAGGGCATTGCAACGACCGGTAACAAGGTAAGTTTCGGTGAATTCGGCCTCAAGGCGGTTGGCCGTGGTCGTTTGACAGCGCGCCAGATTGAAGCGGCACGTCGAGTCATGACCCGCCACATCAAGCGCGGCGGTCGTGTTTGGATTCGTGTTTTCCCTGATCAGCCAATTTCCAAGAAACCGGCTGAGGTGCGTATGGGTAACGGCAAGGGTAGTACCGAGTACTACGTCGCCCAGATCCAGCCGGGCAAAATGTTATATGAAATGGACGGTGTCAGCGAAGAGTTGGCGCGTGAAGCGTTCCGTCTGGCCGCTGCCAAGCTGCCGATCGAGACGACATTCATTACCCGTCATCTTGGGAGCTAAATCATGAAGGCATCCGAATTGAGAGCGAAGTCTGTTGAAGAGTTGAACAATGAGCTGATCGAGTTGCGCCGGGCGCAATTCTCTCTGCGCATGCAGTTGGCAACGCAACAGTTGAACAAGGTTGATCAGGTAGGCAAGGTGAGGCGTGATATTGCACGCGTGCGCACTGTTCTGGCTGAGAAAGCGAAGCAGGTACAAGCATGAGCCAAACTAATATCGATAAGGCAGAAGTTGCCAAGGTTGTCCGTACGCTGAGCGGCCGTGTTGTCAGCGACAAAATGGACAAGACCGTGACCGTGCTCGTAGAGCGCAAAGTCAAGCACCCGTTGATCGGCAAGGTTGTTCGTCGTTCCAACAAGTTTCACGCACATGATGAGAACAACGAGTGCAAGGAAGGCGATCTGGTCATCATCGAGGAGAGCCGTCCGCTCTCCAAGACCAAGACCTGGAAAGTAAGCAAAGTAGTAGAAAAGGCACGTAGCGTCTGATTTATATTGCGCTTGACCTCAAGCGCAATATATAATGTTTGACTTTTTTGGCGGGCATACAGCTCCCGCCCCAATACTGACCGTGGTGTTGTCGGCCGTGTGGACTACCGGCTGGTGTTGGATAAACGGATTAAGTTGGAGATTATTCTCATGATTCAAATGCAATCTCGGCTGGAAGTTGCCGACAATACTGGTGCACGTTCCGTAATGTGTATCAAAGTGTTGGGCGGCTCCAAGCGTCGTTATGCCAGCGTCGGCGACGTGATCAAGGTCACCGTCAAGGATGCGGCGCCTCGCGGCCGTGTTAAAAAGGGCGAAGTTTACAGCGCTGTTGTGGTGCGTACCACCAAGGGCGTTCGCCGTCCTGACGGCTCATTGGTCAAGTTCGATGGCAATGCCGCTGTGCTTTTAAACAACAAGCTGGAACCGATCGGCACCCGCATTTTCGGGCCGGTGACACGTGAGCTTCGTGGTGAGCGTTTCATGAAGATCGTTTCCCTGGCGCCGGAAGTATTGTAAGGAGAGCTGGTCGATGAACAAAATTCGCAAGGGTGATGAAGTCATCCTGAATACAGGCAAGGACAAGGGCAAGCGCGGTACGGTTCTGAGCGTGCTGGCCAGCGGTCATGTCATCGTGGAAGGCCTGAATGTGGCCAAGAAGCATGCCAAGCCGAATCCGATGCGCGGCATTGCCGGCGGCATTATCAGCAAGGAGATGCCGATTGATATCTCCAACGTTGCTTTGTTCAACGCTGCCACCCAGAAGGGCGAGCGCGTTGGCTTCAAGACGCTTGATGACGGCCGCAAGGTGCGCGTATTCAAATCAAGTGGCGAAGTAGTGGACGCTTAAGGACATATCATGGCTCGTTTAAAACAGTTTTATAAAGACACCGTGGTCAAGCAGTTGACCGAGCAGTTCGGTTACAAGTCTGTCATGGAAGTGCCTCGCATCGAGAAGATCGTGCTCAATATGGGTGTGGGCGAGGCGGTTGCGGACAAGAAGATCATGGAAAATGCGGTTGCCGACCTGGAAAAGATCACCGGTCAAAAGGCCATCGTGACCAAGGCCAAGAAGTCGGTGGCGTCCTTCAAAATCCGTGATGGTTATCCGGTCGGTTGCAAGGTTACGCTGCGTCGCGAACGCATGTACGAATTCCTCGATCGTCTGGTGACGATCGCGATTCCGCGTATTCGTGACTTCCGCGGCATTCCCGGAAAATCCTTTGATGGTCGTGGCAACTACAACATGGGCGTCAAGGAACAGATCATTTTCCCGGAAATCGAGTACGACAAGATCGATGCGTTGCGTGGCATGAACATCACCATCACAACGACAGCAAAGACAGATGATGAAGCTCGTGCTTTGCTGACTGCTTTCAGCTTCCCTTTTAGGAATTAGGCCATGGCGAAAACCTGTCTGATTGAGCGCGAACAAAAGCGTCGCGACACAGTAAAAAAATATGCAGCCAAGCGCGCTGCGCTTGAGGCAATTGTCGGCGATGCCAATGCATCGCTGGAAGATCGTCGCGAAGCGCGTCAGAAGTTGCAAAGTCTGCCACGTAATTCCAGTCCGGTGCGTCTGCGTAATCGCTGCGCGTTGACCGGTCGTCCGCGTGGTGTTTTCAGTAAATTTGGTATCGCGCGCGGCAAGTTGCGCGAGTTGATGATGCGTGGCGAAGTGCCTGGCGTCACCAAAGCTAGCTGGTAACGGAGGGTTATAGTAATGAGTATGAGTGATCCGATTGCCGACATGCTGACGCGTATTCGTAACGCGCAAAGTGTCAACAAGCCCACGGTCTCCATGCCGTCATCCAAGCTCAAGACTGCGATTGCAGGCGTGCTGAAGGATGAGGGTTATATTGAAGATTATGCCGTGCAGCAAGTGGAAGGTAAGCCGCAGCTGAATATCAGCCTGAAGTACTATGCCGGCCGCCCCGTGATTGAGACCATCAGTCGCGTGAGCCGTCCTGGCCTGCGTATCTATCGCGGCAGCCAGGATATCCCGAAGGTAATGAATGGCCTCGGCGTGACTATCATGTCTACGTCCAAGGGCGTGATGACTGATCGCAAAGCACAAGCTGCCGGTGTCGGCGGTGAAGTGCTGTGCGTTGTGGCTTAAGGAGATTGAACCATGTCACGCGTAGCTAAGAATCCAGTCACTATCCCTGAAAAGGTCGAAGTCCAGGTTGCTGCCGGAAATATCGCTGTCAGCGGTCCTTTGGGAAAGCTGAATCATCCGTTGACCGATGCGGTCAATCTGGAAAGGGAAGGCAACATCATTACTGTGAAGGCGGCTAATGACAGCCAGCATTCACGTGCCATGTCCGGCACCATGCGTGCGCTCCTTGCCAATATGGTGCAAGGTGTGTCGCAGGGTTTTACCCGCAAGCTGACCTTGGTTGGTGTGGGTTACAAGGCGCAGGCCCAGGGTTCCAACCTGAATCTTGATCTGGGTTATTCCCACCCGATCAACCACAAGATGCCTGAGGGCGTCACCGTGCAGACACCGACACCGACTGAAGTGGTGCTGACCGGTTACGACAAGCAGGTGGTTGGTCAAGTTGCCGCACAGATTCGTGCCTATCGTGCACCTGAGCCTTACAAGGGCAAGGGCGTTCGTTATGCTGATGAAGTCGTGGTCATTAAAGAAACCAAGAAGAAGTAAGGTTTAGCCATGAATAATCTGAACAATGTGAATTCCCGTCTGCGTCGTGCACGCAAGACGCGCGCAAAGATTGCCGAATTGAAGATGACGCGCCTGAGCGTGCATCGCACCAACTCGCACATCTACGCACAAATCATTGCTGAAACCGGTGATAAGGTGATTGCTAGCGCTTCGACCAGCGAAGCGGAAGTGCGCAAGAGCGTGAAGAACGGCGGCAACGTCGAGGCTGCGGCAGTGATCGGTAAGCGCATCGCTGAGAAGGCCAAGGCTGCCGGTGTGACCACCGTCGCTTTTGACCGTTCCGGTTACAAATACCACGGCCGTATCAAGGCGCTGGCTGATGCCGCGCGTGAAAACGGCCTGTCCTTCTAATAGACGGGGTTGATGATGGCAAGAGATAAAGAAGTTGAACGCCAGACCGATGGTCTGCGCGAGAAGATGATCGGCGTAAACCGTGTAACCAAAGTGGTTAAGGGCGGCCGTATCATGAGCTTTGCTGCCCTGACAGTGGTCGGTGACGGCGATGGCGGCGTTGGCATGGGTAAGGGCAAGGCACGTGAAGTGCCGGTTGCCGTGCAAAAGGCCATGGACGAAGCTCGCCGTGGCATGGTCAAGGTAAGCTTGAATAACGGTACCTTGCATCATGCGGTGACTGGTGTGCATGGTGCTGCCAAGGTCTTCATCCAGCCTGCTTCCGAAGGTACCGGTATTATCGCCGGTGGTGCGATGCGTGCGATCTTCGAGGTTATGGGTGTTACCAACGTGCTGGCCAAATGCATCGGTTCCACCAATCCTTATAACGTGGTTCGTGCAACGCTCAATGGCCTGAAGTCCATGAATACGCCGGCAGAAATTGCTGCCAAGCGTGGCAAGAGCATTGAAGAAATCCGAGGTTAATGATGGCTAAAGCTAAACAGGAAGCTAAAACGCTGAAAGTGACTCTGGTCAAGAGCACAATCGGCAGAATCCAGGCGCATCGAGCCTGTGTCTCTGGTCTTGGTTTGCGCCGTATGCATCATACCGTTGAAGTGCTGGACACTCCCGCAAATCGCGGCATGATCAATACAGTGAGCTATCTTTTGAAGGTAGAAGCATAATGAAACTGAATACGATTAAGCCTGCAGAAGGCGCTAAAAAGGAAAGACGCCGCGTTGGACGTGGTATCGGTTCCGGTCTGGGCAAGACCGCAGGTCGCGGCCACAAGGGTCAGAAATCGCGCACCGGTGGTTTCCACAAGGTCGGCTTCGAAGGCGGCCAAATGCCGATCCAGCGTCGCCTGCCCAAGCGTGGCTTCGTTTCGCTGACCAAGGACAATACCGCTCGTGTACGCACCAGCGAACTTATGACCGTGGAAGCTGATGTGGTCGATTTGCTGGCCCTGAAGCAGGCCCGCGTCGTTCCTGCGAGCGTGCGTGCCGTCAAGGTCTATTTGTCCGGCGACGTGACCCGTGCGGTCAATGTTCAAGGCCTGCTGCTGAGCAAGGGTGCCCGTGCTGCCGTCGAGGCGGCCGGTGGCAAGATTGTTGAGTAAGGCCAGGGGACACAGACAAGTTGGCTAAAGATAGCATGTTGGGTTCGGTGGGCAAGATGACGGAACTGAAAAGCCGCATCTTGTTCGTGATCGGTGCGTTGATCGTTTTCAGGTTGGGAAGTTTTATCCCAGTGCCGGGTGTCGATCCGGAAGTGTTGGCAAAGCTGTTTGAATCCCAGTCTGACGGGATCCTCGGCATGTTCAACATGTTCTCCGGTGGTGCGCTGTCGCGATTCAGTCTTTTTGCTCTGGGGATCATGCCTTACATTTCGGCATCGATCATCATGCAATTGATGACTGTAGTCTCGCCGAAACTCGAACAGTTGAAGAAGGAAGGCGAAAGCGGTCGGCGTCAGATTACCAAGTACACCCGTTACGGGACTTTGGTACTGGCGACATTCCAGGCGTTGGGTATCTCCATTGCGCTGGAAGGTCAGGCCGGACTGGTGATCGATCCGGGTCTGATGTTCCGCTTTACAGCTGTCGTGACGCTGGTCAGTGGCACCATGTTCCTGATGTGGCTGGGCGAGCAGATCACCGAGCGCGGGATTGGTAACGGTATTTCCATCATCATTTTCGCAGGTATCGTTGCCGGGCTGCCGAGTGCGATCGGCGGTACGCTGGAACTGGCAAGAACCGGCACGTTCCATCCGATCTTCGTGCTGTTCCTGATCATTGCTGTCGTGCTGGTAACCGCATTTGTCGTGTTCGTGGAACGCGGCCAGCGCAAGATCACAGTTAACTATGCCAAGCGTCAGGTCGGTCGCAAGGTGTTTGGTGGTCAGACCAGCCATCTGCCATTGAAGCTGAACATGGCTGGTGTGATTCCGCCGATTTTTGCGTCGAGCATTATTTTGTTTCCTGCCACCATGGCGGGCTGGTTTGGTAGCAACGAAAGCATGACCTGGCTGCGTGACATGGGTGCTACACTGTCGCCGGGGCAGCCGCTCTACATCATGTTGTTCGCTGCAGCCATCATCTTCTTCTGTTTCTTTTATACGGCGTTGGTTTTCAACCCGAAGGAAACCGCAGATAACCTGAAGAAGAGCGGTGCTTTCGTTCCTGGCATCCGTCCGGGTGAACAGACGGCGAAGTACATCGATCGCATCATGGGTCGACTGACACTGGTGGGAGCGCTTTACATTACTGCCGTGTGCCTGTTGCCTGAGTTTTTGATTTTGAATTACAACGTGCCGTTCTATTTCGGTGGCACATCGCTGCTGATTATCGTGGTGGTGACGATGGATTTTATGGCGCAGGTGCAATCGCATCTGATGTCGAACCAGTACGAGAGCTTGCTTAAAAAGGCCAACTTTAAAGGCGGTGCGGTTAGTCCGCGTTGATCAGGGTTAATCAGCATGGCAAAAGAAGATTCGATTGAGATGCAAGGGGTGGTGTTGGAAAACCTGCCCAATGCGACCTTTCGTGTAAAGCTGGAAAATGATTTTGTAGTGTTGGGTCATATCTCCGGCAAGATGCGCAAGAACTATATCCGCATCCTGCCAGGTGACAAGGTCACCGTGGAAATGACGCCATACGATCTGTCACGTGCGCGGATTATTTTCCGCGCCAAGTAGATTTTGTAGTGAGGGCTGTGAAATGAGAGTTCGTGCATCTGTAAAGGCTTTATGCCGTAATTGTAAGGTTGTTCGTCGTCGTGGCGTTGTGCGTATCATCTGCACCGACCCCCGTCACAAGCAGCGTCAAGGGTAATTGTTGGTTAATTTGGCGAAGCCGATTGTGAAAAGTCGGCCAAGCTGTTAAAATTTTGGGCTTTTTTGGCGATTAGTAAAATAATTGCGCCATAATTTTGGAGTAGGTACATGGCTCGGATAGCAGGGGTAAACATCCCAAATCATAAGCATACCGAAATCGCGCTGACGTCGATTTACGGTGTAGGTCGTACAACGGCGAAGCAGATTTGTCTGGCAGCCGGAGTTACGCCGACGGCTAAAGTAAAGGACCTGAACGACGCGGAAGTCGAAAAGCTGCGCGATGAAGTCGCCAAGCTGCGCGTTGAAGGTGATTTGCGCCGTGAAGTGACAATGAACATCAAGCGGCTGATGGATCTCGGTTGCTACCGTGGTATCCGTCACCGTCGTGGCCTGCCGGTTCGTGGCCAGCGTACCAAGACCAATGCGCGTACTCGCAAGGGTCCGATCAAGCCCATCAAGGCATCTAAGTAAGGATTTAGTAAATGGCTAAAGCTAACGCACGCGTTCGTAAGAAAGTTAAGAAGAACATTGCCGAGGGTATCGCCCACGTCCATGCTTCTTTTAACAATACGATCATCACGATCACTGATCGTCAGGGAAATGCGCTTTCATGGGCGACTTCTGGCGGTGCAGGTTTCAAGGGTTCACGCAAGAGCACGCCGTTTGCAGCACAGGTTGCTGCTGAAGCCGCTGGCAAGGCCGCACAAGAGTGTGGCGTCAAGAACCTGGAAGTCCGCATCAAGGGTCCGGGCCCAGGCCGCGAATCTGCCGTGCGTGCCTTGAATGCAGCCGGTTTTAAAATTACCAGTATTTCGGATGTGACGCCTGTGCCGCATAACGGCTGCCGTCCTCCCAAAAAGCGCCGTATCTAAAGCGCTGGATATCACAGGAGAATACCTTGGCTAGAAATCTTGATCCTAAGTGCCGTCAGTGCCGCCGTGAAGGCGAGAAGCTTTTCCTCAAGGGGGAGAAGTGCTTCACTGACAAATGTGCGATCGAAAAGCGTAACTTCCCTCCGGGCCAGCATGGTCAGCGTCGCAACCAGCGTCTGTCTGACTATGGCGTTCAATTGCGCGAGAAGCAAAAAGTCCGTCGTATCTATGGCGTGCTGGAGTCGCAGTTCCGTAGCTACTACGCTGAGGCTGATCGTCAGAAGGGCATTACCGGCGAGAACCTGCTGCAGTTGCTCGAGTGCCGTCTTGATAACGTTGCCTACCGCATGGGTTTCGGTGCCTCCCGTACCGAAGCGCGTCAGATCGTGCGTCACAACAGCATTCTGGTCAACGGTAAGCGTGTAAACATTCCTTCCTATCAAGTGCGTCCGGGCGACGAGATTCAAGTGGCTGAAGCCGCCAAGTCGCAGTTGCGTATCAAGGGTGCCCTGGAAGCAGCAGAGCAGCGTGGTTTCCCCGAGTGGATCTCCGTTGACGTCAAGGCATTGAAGGGTACCTTCAAGGCCAAGCCGCAACGTGATGAACTGCCGGCCACGATCAATGAGTCTCTCGTCGTCGAACTCTATTCCAAGTAATTAAACCCGGCTAGTAAAGGGTCATAAGGAAAGTTTATGCAAAACAGTCCGACAGAATATTTAAAGCCGCGTGTGGTTGACGTCGAAGTACTGTCGCCGCTGCGTGCAAAGGTAACATTGGAGCCTATGGAGCGTGGTTTCGGCTATACGCTGGGCAATGCGCTGCGTCGTGTATTGCTTTCCTCCATCCCCGGCTTTGCCATTACCGAGGTCAAGATTGACGGTGTGGTACATGAGTACTCCACCATCGACGGTGTGCAGGAAGATGTTGTCGACATTCTGCTGAATTTGAAGGGTGTTGCCCTCAAGCTGAACAACAAGACCGAGGCCGTGTTGACGCTGAACAAGTCGACTGAGGGTGTAGTCACCGCTGGCGACTTCGAAACCGGTCACGATGCCGAAATCGTCAACCCGAATCATGTCATTGCACATCTGACCAAGGGCGGCAAGCTGAGCCTGGAAGTCAAGGTTGAAATGGGGCGTGGCTATCAGCCCGTACCTGCCCGTCAAAAGGCTGCTGATGAAGACCGTGTGCTGGGCTTTATCATGGTGGACGCTTCCTTTAGCCCGATCAACAAGGTGAGCTACCAGGTTGAGAGCGCCCGCGTCGAGCAGCGCACCGACCTTGACAAGCTGATCATGGATGTCGAGACCAACGGAGTGGTCGAGCCGGAACAGGCGATTCGCGATGCAGCACGCATCCTGATGGGCCAGTTGGCCGTGTTCGCCGACCTCGAAGGCGCGCCGACCGAAGTCGAAGTCAAGAATGCACCGCAGGTCGATCCTATCCTGTTGCGCCCTGTCGACGATCTGGAGTTGACCGTGCGTTCCGCCAACTGCTTGAAGGCTGAGAACATCTATTACATCGGTGACCTGATTCAACGCAGCGAAAACGAGTTACTTAAAGCGCCTAATCTTGGTCGTAAATCTCTGAACGAGATCAAGGATGTCCTGGCATCCAAGGGTCTGACATTGGGCATGAAATTAGAAAACTGGCCACCGGTCGGTCTGGAAAAGGTGTGAGGGTATCACTATGCGTCATCGCAACAGCAATCGTAAATTAAATCGTACCAGCAGCCATCGTCAGGCGATGTTGCGCAACATGGCAAACTCCCTGCTGCGTCACGAAATCATCAAGACCACACTGCCGAAGGCCAAGGAACTGCGCCGTGTCGCGGAGCCATTGATCACGCTGAGCAAGAGCGCGACGCTGGCGAATCGCCGTCTGGCTTTCAGCCGTACGCGTGACCGCGATATTGTCGGCAAACTGTTCAATGAACTGGGCCCGCGCTATCAGGCACGTAACGGTGGATATCTGCGTATCCTCAAGTGCGGTTTCCGTGTTGGTGACAATGCACCGATGGCATTGGTCGAACTGGTGGATCGTCCGCAGGTGGAAGCTGAAGCAGTTGCTGAAGCCGCTGCAGAATAAAGCAGCTCGTCATGCATCATGCGAAAGCCGGTCCTGTACCGGCTTTTTGCATTTGCGCGACGCGAATTGATGTTTTGCCAGCTGCTGTCAGCTGATGTTGTGCAAAAATGCGTGGAGTGTCTTCAGATCAAACGGCCAGTCGAGTTCCTCTCCGCTTTGGACATGATGTAGTACTGGTATGCGCGTGCCGTATCGCTCTATCAGAACATCGTTATCGCTGATATCGATTTCCACCAGTTCGAGGCCGAAAGGTCCTGTATCCGCCAATACCTCGGCTGCCTGCTCGCAGAGGTGGCAGGCAGTAGTGCCGTAAAGGATGAAGTGGTCGGGCGTGCGCATTGAGTGCTGTTTTGTAAAATCTGCCAAGTAATTGGTGCGGTGGCGTTTTCGAAGCTTTGAAAAACCACCATAATAACGGCTAGCGGCTTCGTTTGAAGCGTCGTAATTTTAAATCAAAAACTTGTGGGCTCCTCAATGGCTGATATTCAAGAATCAAAAGAAAGCTTGCAAGAAAGCCTGCAACAAGTCATCGCGCTCCTGCACAAACACAAGTTGGTCGAAGGTCTGGTGCACAAGCAGGAAATGCCAAATCAGTCTCTAGTCGAGACGCTCGTTCACAAACAGAATCTGACAGAGCTGCAGAAAAAGCTCGATGCGCTGCATCCGGCGGACGTCGCTTACATACTGGAAGCCCTGCCGCTGGAAGAGCGGCTGGAAGTCTGGGATCTGGTCAAGGCCGAACGTGACGGCGACATTCTGCTCGAGGTTTCTGATGCGGTCAGGCAGACGCTGATTGCCGACATGGACAGCGAGGAGCTGCTGGCCGCTGCCGAGCAGCTGGATACCGATGAACTGGCCGACCTCGCGCATGACCTGCCGAAGGACGTGCTGCAGGATTTGCTGGAAAGTCTGGACGCCAGTAACCGCGAGCGTCTGCAGTCTGCGCTGTCGTATCCGGAGGACGCGGTCGGCGCGCTGATGGATTTTGACATCGTGACCATACGCGAAGACATCTCGCTCGAAGTCGCGCTGCGTTATCTGCGCCGGATCGGCAACCTGCCCGATCATACGGACAAGCTGTTTGTGGTCGATCGACACGATGTGCTGCATGGTGTGCTGCCGCTGAAGCGTATCGTTGTCAGCGATCCGGAGTCGGGGGTCGGTGAAGTCATGGCTGACGATCCGGTCGTGTTCCATCCTGAAGACAAGGCGACCGATGCGGCCAAGGCTTTCGAGCGCTACGACCTGGTGACGGCGCCCGTGGTCGACGAGAACAACAAACTGATCGGCCGGTTGACGGTGGATACTGTCATGGACTTCATCCGTGAGGAAGCGGAAAGCGACATGCTGTCATTGGCCGGTTTGAGCGAAGACGAAGACATGTTCTCGTCGGTGTGGAAAGCTGTGCAGAACCGCTGGACCTGGCTCGCCGTCAACCTGGTGACCGCGTTTGTCGCATCGCGCGTCATCGGTGCGTTCGAGGGTTCGATCGAGAAGATCGTCGCCCTGGCCGCCCTGATGCCGATTGTTGCTGGTATCGGCGGCAATTCCGGCAACCAGACCATCACCATGATCGTGCGCGGCCTGGCATTGGGTCAGGTGGCCTCGCACAATATGAAGACACTGCTGAAGAAGGAGCTCGGAATTGCCCTCTTGAACGGCCTGATCTGGGGGAGCGTACTTGGCGTTGTCGCCTATCTTCTTTATGACAATGTGGCACTGGGTGCAGTGATGACGGCTGCGATGACCATGAACCTGATGCTGGCGGCGATCATGGGCGTGCTGATCCCCTTGATCATGACTAAGCTCGGCCGCGACCCGGCGGTCGGTTCCAGTGTGCTGATCACAGCCATGACCGATAGCGGCGGCTTCTTCATTTTCCTCGGCCTCGCCAGCATCGTCCTCCTCTAGGTATCGATATGCATCCCGAGATGACCTTGGTCTGGCAGCAAATTCAAAATGGCAGTTACACGCCGGCATTTCTGGCACAGTTGAGCGTCATCGTCGGTGCCCTGCTGCTGGCGTGGGCGCTCAATGGAATGTTGCGCGCCTATGTCATGCGTCGTGCGGCTGAACGCTGGAAGGTCGGTATCGGCGGCGTCAATCGCATGTTGTTCCCGCTTTCATCGCTGCTGTTCGTCTACATCGGTTATCTGCTGCTCGAACACGGGCAGGACGTCAGCCTGCTGACGCTGGCGATGACCTTGCTGCTGGCAATGGCAGTCATCCGCCTGGTGGTTTATGCGCTGCGGTACATTTTCAATCCCGGCGGCTGGCAGCGCACGCTGGAGGGGGCGGCTGCCAGTCTGATCTGGCTCGTGCTGGCCTTGCATCTGACCGGCCTGTTGCCGGGCATGCTCTCAGCCCTCGACAGCGTGCGGTTCGCCGTCGGCAAGGGCGAAATGACCTTGCTTCTGTTACTGCAGGCGGTGCTGATCATCCTGGTGACGTTGTTCGTTGCGCTTTGGGTCAGCCGCTGGATTGAGAACCGCCTGATGGGCGCGCAGCAGATCAACATGAACGTGCGCGTCGTGCTGAGCAAGCTGGTGCGCATCTTCTTCTCCCTGATCGCCGTTCTCTTTGCGCTGTCCGCCGTCGGGCTGGATATCACGCTGCTGTCGGTATTCGGCGGCGCGCTGGGGGTCGGCCTCGGCTTCGGTCTGCAAAAAATCGCGAGCAACTATGCCAGCGGATTCATTATTCTGCTCGACGATTCGATCCATATCGGCGACTTCGTCACCATCGACAATCATTACGGCAAGGTCAACGAGTTGCGTTCCCGCTACATGGTACTGCAGAAGGGAGACAACACCAAGGTGATCATTCCGAACGAGACCTTGGTCACCAATGTCATGCTCAACCATTCGATGTCGGACCGCAACATTCGTGTTCAGATGAACGTGCAGGTCAGTTATGACACCGATCTCGAACTCGCCATGCGGCTGCTGCTGGAGGCCGCGAGGACACAGGAGCGCGTGTTGCAGGATCCGGCACCATCGGCGCTGTTGACGCGTTTTGCCGACAGCGGCATCGATCTGCTGCTCAACGTCTGGATCAACGATCCGGAGAACGGCATGGCGGCACTGCAGTCGGAGATCTATCTTGATGTCTGGCGCGCCTTCAAGAAGCACAATATCAGCATCCCCTTCCCGCAGCGCGAGATCCGCATCCTGAACAGCGAACCGCCGGCGGAGGCGGCAGGAAAAGCCCTGTAACCTCTGCCGGTTCAGGCATACAATGACTGTCTTCGTTCAATATGCATGGGGGTCCATCCATGTTCGACGGTCTGTTTCAATTGCCCTGGTGGGGCTATCTTGTGTTTGTCCTGTTCATGACGCACGTCACCATCGTTGCTGTCACCGTCTACCTGCATCGCTGTCAGGCGCACCGCGCGCTTGACCTGCATCCCATCGTCAGCCATTTTTTCCGCTTCTGGCTGTGGCTGACCACAGGCATGCAAACCCGGCAATGGGCGGCCGTACACCGCAAGCATCATGCGCGCTGCGAAACCGCCGAGGATCCGCACAGCCCCCAGGTACTGGGCTTGCGCAAGTTGCTCGGGCAGGGCGCCGAACTGTTCCGTCTGGAGGCAGCCAGACAGGAGACGCTGGACAGGTATGGCAAGGGTACGCCGGACGACTGGCTGGAGAGGAGCCTGTACAGTCGCCACCCCAGTGCCGGGGTCGGCCTGATGTTGGCGGCAGATGTCGTAGCGTTCGGGCCGATTGGCATTACATTGTGGGCGGTGCAGATGATCTGGATCCCGTTCTTTGCCGCCGGCGTCATCAACGGTATCGGGCATTACTGGGGTTACCGCAATTTTGAGGCGGCAGATGCCAGCCGTAATATCCTGCCCTGGGGAATCCTCATCGGTGGCGAGGAGCTGCATAACAACCATCACGCCTATGCCGCCTCGGCCCGGCTTTCGAGCAAATGGTATGAGTTCGATATCGGCTGGATGTATATCCGGATTCTGCAATGGGTGCGTCTGGCCACCGTCAGGAAAGTCGCGCCCGGCATCCGCTTCGTCCGGACCAGCCGTTGCGATCTGGATACGCTGCAGGCTATCATCACGCATCGTTTCGATGTGATGGGCAACTATGGCCGCATGTTGAAACTTGCCTACAGGGAAGAGTTTTCACGCTTGCAACAGGTCTGCCGGCAATACGGTCGCGAGCCTCTGGTGCCTGAACGGTTGAAGCGCTGGCTGATTCAGGATGCGGAGCGATTGCAGGATCAGGAGCGGCAGGTATTGACCGAGTTGCTGCAACATAGCAGCGATTTGCGCGTGCTTTACCAGTTCAGGCAGGAATTGGCAGCCGTCTGGGCGCGTTCCAGTGCCAGCCAGGAGCAATTGTTGAAAACGCTGGAGGACTGGTGTCGGCGCGCCGAAGCCAGCGGCATCGAGGCACTGCAACAGTTTTCGTTGAGGTTGCGCTGTTACCGGCTGGCCTGAGATTGCTGGCCGGCAATCGACAGGCATAAAAAAACCCGCGTTTGCGGGTTTTTTTTATGCAAGCTCAATCAATAGCATGATTACTTGAGCTTGGCTTCCTTGTACATCACATGTTTGCGGACGACGGGATCGAACTTCTTGATCTCCATCTTCTCAGGCATGGTGCGCTTGTTCTTGGTCGTGGTGTAGAAGTGACCGGTGCCAGCACTGGATTCGAGTTTGATTTTTTCACGCATGTTGTATGCTCCTTAAATCTTTTCGCCGGCAGCACGCAGATCAGCCAGAACAGCGTCGATGCCGTTCTTGTCGATGGTGCGCAATGCAGCGTTGGTGATACGTAGGCTTACCCAGCGGTTTTCGCTCTCGACCCAGAACTTGCGGTTTTGCAAGTTCGGCAGAAAACGACGCTTGGTCTTGTTGTTTGCGTGGGAAACATTGTTGCCCACCATCGGCTTCTTGCCGGTTACCTGACATACGCGTGCCATGCTAAATCTCCTGGTACTGCTTACCAAAAATCGAAAGACCGCATTTATACCATAAAAGCGCGCGGCGTCTCAAGGAAAATCTGCTTTTTTGCTGATTTTTCTAATGTTTTCCGGTGCTGCCGAAACCGCCTTCGCCGCGCTCGCTGGCGGCGAATTCGTCGACGATGGTGAAGTTGGCCTGTATGACCGGCACGATCACGAGTTGGGCGATGCGTTCCAGCGGGTTGAGGATGAAACTCTCACGTCCGCGGTTCCAGCAGGAGACCAGCAACTGGCCCTGGTAATCCGAATCGATGAGGCCGACCAGATTGCCAAGCACGATACCGTGTTTATGACCCAGCCCCGAGCGTGGCAGTATCATGGCGGCATAGGCGGGGTCGGCCAGGTGAATCGCCATGCCGGTCGGGATCAGCGTGGTCTCGCCCGGATGCAGCGTCTGTGTGTGCTCGATGCAGGCGCGCAGGTCGAGGCCGGCCGAACCCGGTGTGGCGTAGCCTGGCATCATGTTGTGCAGGCGTTCGTCGAGGATTTTCAGTTCTACATTGAGGTTCATGTGGCGGCTTTCGTGGTCGGTGAATCGAGCATGGTGGCAATATGTTGCAGCAGCTGTTGTGCGATCCGGTCTTTTCCGGCGCGTGGCAGCGCATGGCTGCCAGCATCGTCCAGCAGGACCACGCTGGCGTCATCCTGGCCCATGCTTTCCTGCACCAGATTGGCTACCAGCAGAGGCAGGCCTTTTTTTCGGCGTTTGGTTTCGGCGTGTTGCAGCAGGTTCTCGCTTTCCGCCGCGAAGCCGACGCAGAACGGCGCCTGCGGCAGACGGGCGACCTCTGCCAGTATGTCCTTGTTGGGTGTCAATTCCAGCGTCAGCGATTGCTCACTTTTCTTGAGTTTTTGGGTGGCGGCTTGTGCCGGCCTGTAGTCGGCGACGGCGGCGACGCCGATGAACACATCCTGTTCACGGACGCGCTGCATGACGGCATCCAGCATCTGCGCTGCGCTAACGACATTGACCAGTTCAACCTGATTTGGTGGTTTCAGCTGAGTCGGCCCGCTCACCAGTGTCACTTCGGCGCCCATGGCGCGTGCAACGCTGGCAATGGCATAGCCCATCTTGCCGGAGCTGAAATTGGTGATGGCGCGTACCGGGTCGATGGCTTCGACCGTAGGGCCGGCCGTAATCAAAACGCGCTTGCCTTGCAGCAGTTTTGGTTGCTGAAAGGCTATCAACATGTCGAGCAGGTCTTCCGGTTCGGACATGCGCCCCAGTCCGGTTTCGCCGCAGGCCTGCTCGCCGCTGTCCGGGCCGAGTATCGTGATGCCATCGGCTTGTAGCTGCTGAATGTTGCGTTGTGTCGCCGGGTTCTCCCACATCTGCCGATTCATGGCCGGTGCCACCAGTAGCGGGCATTCGCGCGCGAGGCAGAGGGTGGAAAGCAGGTCGTCGGCATTGCCGTGCACCAGTTTTGCCATGAAATCGGCGCTGGCCGGCGCGATCAGGATCGCGTCCGCCTGCCGCGACAGTTCGATATGCGGCATGCCGTTGGGGATGGCGGCATCCCACATCCTGGTGAACACCGGCCTGCCGGATAACGCCTGCATGGTGACCGGCGTGATGAACTGACAGGCGGCCTCGGTCATGACGACCTGTACCTCGATGCCGGCCTTGACCAGCAGGCGCACGAGTTCAGCAGCCTTGTAGGCGGCGATGCCGCCGGTGATGCCGAGAACCAGTTTTTTGATGGGCGGGTTTTGCATGAGAGTGCTGATTTGCATGACGTGCTAATAAATTGATTAACCTGGATTTTATATGAAAGCCGGCAGCCGATACACAAAGCCGTTCAAATTGGTCCATCCTGCATTAGACTAATGCCTAGATAACAAGCAGAAGAACCGCCGATGTGGCGCAAACTACGCATCCTGATTTTGCTGTTCATCCTCGCCACGGTTGCACACCGGGCGTGGCTGGAAACCCATGACCTGGAATGGCAGGACAGCCTCTATGTCGCCGTCTATCCGGTCAACGCCGATGGCAGCTCGGCAGCGGGCCGGTATGTTGACAGTCTCGATGCCGGACAGTGGCAGGAGATTGGCGACTATTTCGCCGAGGAGGCGCAACGTTACGGCTTGCACATCCGCACGCCGTTTCAGCTGAGACAAGGGGCAGAAGTCGATCATCCGCCGCCGCAACCGCCGCAGAACGGCACCGTGCTGCAGACCATACTCTGGAGCCTGCATTTCCGCTGGTGGGCCTGGCGCAACAGTCCGCCGGTCAGCGTACCGCCCAGCATCAAGCTCTATCTGCTCTATCACGATCCCGCGCAATATCCGGTGTTGCCGCATTCCACCGCCTTGAGCAAGGGGCGGGTGGGGCTGGTCAACCTGTTCGCTGGCGAGCGCCATGCGGCCCAGAATGCCGTGGTGCTAGCCCATGAGTTGCTGCATGCGGTGGGCGCCTCGGACAAATACGATCTGGCGAGCGGTCTGCCGCATTATCCGCAAGGTTATGCCGAGCCTGATCGCCAACCGGTTTATCCGCAGGATTACGCCGAACTGATGGCGGGGCGTGTGCCTCTTTCGACAAGCAAGGCGGCAATTCCCGCCAGCCTTGCATATACCCTGATAGGCGAGCAAACGGCGGCAGAGATCGGCTGGATGCGCAAAGGAGAACAATAAATGGCGATCACGGATTGGCCGGCCGGCGAGCGGCCGCGCGAGAAACTCCTGCAGCAGGGGGCAACAGCCCTGTCCGACGCAGAGCTGCTGGCCATCTTTTTGCGCGTCGGCGTTGTCGGCAAAAGTGCCGTTGATCTGGCGCGTGACTTGCTGAACCGGTTCGGCAGCCTCAATGGCATCTTTGCCGCCAGCCAGCAGGAGATCGCCGAAGTGCACGGCATGGGCAGCAGCAAATATGTGCAGTTGCAGGCCATCTTCGAGATGAGTCGTCGTGCGCTGGCGGAGGAGATGCAGGCGCGGGATGTGCTGACTTCGCCCCAGCAAGTGAGGGATTACTTATGCCTGAAGCTTGGCGGGCTGGTGCATGAGGTTTTCGTCGTGCTGTTTCTGGATGCGCAGAACCGCGTGCTGGTGCAGGAGGAAATGTTCCGCGGCACGCTGACGCAGACTAGCGTCTATCCGCGTGAAGTAGTGAAGCGTGCGCTGCAACACAACGCCGCTTCGGTCATCTTTGCCCACAACCACCCTTCCGGCGTGGCGGAACAGAGCCGAGCTGACGAGCAGTTGACCTCTGCCCTGAAGCAGGCGTTGGCGCTGGTCGATATCCGCGTTCTGGATCATTTTGTCGTGGCCGGTAACAGCACGCTGTCGTTTGCGGAAAAAGGCCTGCTTTAGCTGGATGTGACCTTTTGATGGCGCGCTACCAGTTGCTTCAGTTCGGGGACACATGAGCCGCACTGGGTGCCGCATTTCAGTTTGTTCTCCAGCGTGATGAGATCGGCACCCATGCGGATATTGTCGATGATCTCGTTTTCCGAAACATCGAGGCAATTGCAGACGATCTTGCCGCGGCTGCGTTGACCGGTCGGCGGCGCGCTCAACGGCGCCAGCGCCCAGTGTCGCAGTTCGTCGGTCAGCTTGCCTTGCGTCATGACCTCTTTCAGCCAGTCCGTCGCCAGAATTTCGCCGGTGAGCCGGACGCCGGTCACCTGCTGGTTTTCGACCAGAATCCGCTTGCTGATACCGCGTTTGACATCGTTGTAGTGCAACATGGGCATGTCGTCCGTCATGCCGAGCAGACGGTCGAGTTCGGTAATCAGGTTTTCATCCGGCGCGGCGTCGTTGGCCGCACGCAAAATCATGATGCCGGGGTCGCGCCCGAACAGCCCGCAGGTGGCATATTCGAAGTGCTTGAGCAGCGGCCGGACTTTTTCCAGCAGTTGCAGGCTGAGGCCGCTGCGCATGACGGTCATGCGCCAGGGCAGGTCGAGCTTTTCCAGCTTGACGGCGGCGTGTTTCAGTTCCGGCTGGCGCGATACCTTGTCGAAGGCGTTCGGCATCAGCGCATTGACGCCGAGGCCGTTCATGTATTGTCCGCCCCAGTGCATGGGGATGAAGGTCTGGGCCGGTTGCATCTGTTCCGATGTTTGCGCCCTCAGCACCAGCTGGCCGCGCTTGTTGCTGACCTTGACCAGGTCGCCGTTGCGGATGCTGCGGCGCTGCATGTCATCCGGGTGCATGCTGATGACCGGCTCTTCCGCATGGTTGAACAGCTGCGCGACGTTGCCAGTGCGGCTCATGCCGTGCCACTGGTCGCGCAGGCGGCCGGTCAGGAGGTGCAGCGGATGTCTGGCGTCGGTTTTGTCGGCGGTGGCTTTGTAAATGGTGTTGGCGAACTGGGCCTTGCCGCCGGGTTTCTGGAACACGCCGTCGCTGTATAGCCGGGCTTGTCCCTGATGTGCCCCCGCGGGGAAAGGCCATTGCTGCGGCCCTTGTTTGTCGAGCAGGGCATAACTCAAGCCGCTGATATCGAGGTCACGGCTGCGCGTGGTTTCGCGGTGTTCGTTGAATATCTGCTCGGGCTGCGTGTAGGGGAAGAGTTTGACGGATTCCGTGCGCTTGTCGAGGCGCTGCCCCAGTCTTTGCGCAAAGTCCGTGGCGATCTGCCAGTCGTGCCGCGCGTTACCCGGCGCTTCAACCGCCGGATTGACGTGGGTGATGCGCCGTTCCGAATTGGTGACGGTGCCTTCCTTCTCGCCCCAGGTCGTTGCCGGCAGCAGCACATCGGCGAATGCGGTGGTGTCCGTGTTGTGGAAGGCTTCCTGCACGATGACCAGTTCAGCCTTGGCGAGCGCGTCATGCACGCTGTTCAGATCCGGCATCGATTGTGCCGGGTTGGTGCAGGCGATCCAGACTGCCTTGATGGAGCCGTCACACAGCGCATCGAACATTTCGACTGCTGTTTTGCCCGGCTTTTCCGGTACGCGGTCTATGCTCCATAGCCTGGCGACTTCGGCGCGATGTTGCGGGTTGGCCAGGTCGCGATGGGCGGAGAGCAGGTTGGCCATGCCGCCGACTTCGCGCCCGCCCATGGCGTTGGGCTGGCCGGTCAGCGACAGCGGCCCGGCACCGGGCTTGCCGATCTGGCCGGTGGCGAGATGCAGGTTGATCAGCGCGGCATTCTTGTCGGTGCCGCTGGTGGATTGGTTCAAGCCCTGGCAATACAGGGAGAGCGTCGGGCCGGCACCGAACCATTTGGCAGCGGTGATGATGTCGGCTTCGCGGATGCCGCAGATGTCGGCCACCATCTTCGGCGTGTATTCGCGCACCGTGTTCTTCAGGGCATCGAAACCCTCGGTGTGGCTGTTGATGTAAGCCATGTCGAGCAGGCCTTCCCACAGCATCACATGCAGCAGGCCGTTGAACAGGGCGACATCGGTGCCCGGCAGGATAGCCAGGTGCAGGTCGGCCGCTTGCGCGGTATCGGTACGGCGCGGGTCGACCACGATGATTTTCAGGTCCGGGTTTGTGGCCTTGGCGTCCTCGATGCGGCGATAGAGGATGGGGTGTGCATAGGCGGTGTTGGAGCCTGCGATGAACAGGCAGCCGGCATGGTCGATGTCCTCGTAGCAGGCGGGCGGGGCATCGGCGCCCAGCGTCGCCTTGTAGCCGGAAACGGCGGACGACATGCACAGGCGCGAGTTGGTATCGACGTTGTTGGTGCCGATCAGGCCCTTGGCCAGCTTGTTGAAGACGTAGTAATCCTCCGTCAGCAACTGGCCGGAGATATAGAAGGCGACCGCATCCGGGCCGTGTTCGCGGATGATCTCGGCAAAGCGGTCGGCGACATAATCCAGCGATTCATCCCAGCTGACTGTCTGCCGGGGCAGATCGCGGTCACGGCGCAGTTCCGGTTGCAGGGCGCGACCTTCCGCCTTGGCGCTCAAGTGCAGGGTCGACCCCTTGGTGCACAGCCGCCCGAAATTCGCCGGATGCTGCGGGTCGCCGCGCACACCGGTGATGCGGCTGCCTTCGCTCTCGATGATGACGCCACAGCCGACGCCGCAATAGCAACATGTGGATCTGGTTTCTTGCATATCGGTCTTTTGCATATCGCTATAAGTCATTAGCCACAGAGATCACAGCGTGCGCAGAGACAAACCCTTTGCAGGGGGCTCCTTGTGGCTGGTTTGTGCGTGCGCTGTCGATTCTGTGGCTGGACATGATCAAATCTCGAGGTATACCGCGCCGTCTTCCACCTTCACGGCGAAACAGGCGGTGTGACCTTCGTCCGGTTCTTCCGCTTGGCCGTCGGTCAGGCTGATGCGCCAGTTGTGCAGCGGGCAGGCCACCTTGTCGCCGTAGACGATGCCTTGCGACAAGGGGCCGCCCTTGTGCGGGCAGCTGTTGTGCAGGGCGAACACGCGGTCGTCTTCGGTGCGGAAGAGCGCGATTTCCTTGCCGGCACTGCGCACGACGCGCGAGCCCAGTCTGGGGATGTCCTGCAGGGCGACGATTTTGGTCCAATCACTCATGGTTTTCACTTTCACGAAACAAGTAACAAATAGATCAGGAAGAAATTCATCAACAGCGAAAGCAGCGCGATCCACTGCCATTTCATCAGCCCGCTACGTGCGATCAGCGGCGTCCTGGCCGGTGGCTGTATCGGCTTCAGCTCGCCGTGCTCCAGCGCCAGCAGCATTTCCTCTGCCGTCTCGAAACGCAGGTCGGCAGTCTGCTGTACCGCTTTCAGCACGATGTTCTCCAGCCATTGCGGAATGTCGGGTCGGTAACGGCTGGGTGCGACCGGTTCGCCGAATCTTGGATGCTGGAACGGTTCGATCTCGCCGTAGGGATAGCGCCGGGTCAACAGCCGGTAGAGGGTGACGCCGACACTGTAGAGGTCGCTGCCGACGGAGGCCTGTCCGCCTGCGAATAGTTCGGGCGCCATGAAACTCGGCGTGCCCGGGTTTTGCATGGCCGGAATGCTGGTGGTGCCGCCACTCAAGGCGACGCCCAGATCGAGGATGCGCAACTGCTTGTCATCGCCCATGTGGATGTTGTCCGGCTTGATGTCGCGATGCAGGATGTTGAGCCGCTGCAGCGCGCCAAGGCCACGCAGCAGTTCGGCACCGATGCGCGCCACTTCGGTGGCGGTGAAGTGGTGGCCGCTATCCAGCCGCTGCTGCAGCGTTTCGCCGCTGTGCCAGCTCATCAGGTAGTAAAGCTTGCTGCGTTTTTCCGGATGCAGCGGCAGCACTTGCGGCACATAGCGGGAGACGACCCGTTTGGCCAGCCATTCTTCATTCAGCAGGGCCTGGCAGCTTTCGGTGTCCTCGGCGAGGATGGGCTGCAGGGTTTTCATGACTGATAATTGCCCGCTTTGCAGGTTGCGCACCTGATAGAGCAGGCTGCTGCGCGACTCGTGGATCAGCGACAGCACTTCGAAGCCGTCCAGCCGCTCACCGGCTTTCAGGCGCTTTGGCGCGTTCAGCTGTTTGGCCATGGTGAGCAGGTCGGACAGATTGTCCGTGCCGATCTCTTCAATGCGGACGACCAGTGCCGATGCATTATCCTGGCCGCCCTGCGCCAGCGCAGTTTTGGTCAGGTGGTCGGCAATCATCTGCGGGCTGTCGTACATCTGCAGCGCCTCATGAATCTGTTTTTGCCCGAGCTTTTCCCAGACGCCATCGCTCAGCAGGGCGTAGATATCGTCTTGCAGCAGGCTGCCATCGGCATAGTCCACGGCCAGGTGCATGTCGAGGCCGACTGCACGTTTGAGGACATGGCGCATGTCGGGACGGTCCCAGACATGATCGGTAGTCAACTGCTCAAGCTTGCCCTGCCGCAGGCGATAGATGCGGGTATCGCCGACATGGGCGAGGTAATAGCGCTGGCCGCGCAGCACCAGCAATGACAGCGTGGTGGCCATGCCGGCCAGCTGGCGGTGAGCGTTCGATTGGCTCAGCACCCAGCGGTTGGCCGCCGCCAGCACCTTGTCCAGTGCCGCATGCGTCTCCCAGGTATCCGGCGTGGCGTAGTAATCCGAGAGCACGCTGCGTACCGTCATTTCGGCGCCATGCCGACGAGGCCGGTCATGACGCCGATCTCCTTGCGGAAGCGTTGCGGCACCAGCTGGAAGACGGCGCCGTTGCCCATGCCGAGCACGGCCATGACCGGGATGACGATGGACAATGAGGAGGTCAGGCTGGGTTGGCCGAAGCTCATCGCCAGCAGCAACAGGGCGGCGATCGCGTACATGGTGAGCAGGGTGCGGATGCCGCCGATGCGGTCTGCGATCATGCCACCGATCGGGCGGGCCAGCGAGCCGGAGAAAACGGCCGCCGCCGTGCAGTAACCGGCGATGACCGGCCCCAAGTTGTAGAGATCGTTGAAATAGATGGTCAGCGAAGAAGCCAGTCCGACGAAACCGCCGAAGGTGACGCTATAGAAGAACATGAACCACCAGGCATCCTTGTCCCTGAGGATGGTGACATACTGGCTCAGCGACTTTGCCGGCGGCGTGTCCGGGCTGTCCTTGGCGTAGATGGCATAAATCACGAAGACGATGAGCAGCGGGATGAGGGCGAGGCCGAACACGTTGTTCCAGCCGAAGAGCACGGCCAGGCCCGGGGCGAACAGCGCAGCGAACACCGTACCCGAGTTGCCGGCACCGGCGATGCCCAGCGCCGTGCCCTGATGCTCCGGCGGATACCAGCGCGAGGCCAGCGGCAAGGCGACGGCAAAGGAAGCGCCGGCGAAACCGAGGAAGATGCCCAGAATCAGGGCCTGCTGGAAATTATCGATGCCGTGCAGCCAGGCGACCGCCAGCGCTAGGATGACGATGAGTTGCCCGACCAGCCCGGCCATCTTCGGCTTGATATGGTCGACCAGCACGCCCATGACGATGCGCAACAGCGCGCCGGCCAGCACCGGCGTTGCCACCATCATGCCTTTTTCGGCGGCGGTCAGTTGCAGGTCGATCGCCATCTGCACGGCCAGTGGACCCAATAGCACCCAGACCATGAAACTCAGGTCGAAATAAAGGAAGGCAGAGAACAGGGTGGGCTTGTGACCGGCCTGCCAGAAACTTTTTTGCATGGTTGATTCCTCCGGTGCGGCGATGGGCGCCGCGATTCTTTTACAGGGTGATGGTTTCGAACTCTTTGTGCTCGTCGCGTTTCTGTACGCGTTCCGCCCACGGGTTGACCGCGCCTTGCAGGGCAAACAGCAGGCGTTCGTAGGCGGCCTTGCGGCCTTCAGCGTCTTCCACTACGCGCTTTTTCACGTAATCGAGGCCGACACGGTTGATCCAGTGCACGGTGCGGTCGAGGTAGCGTGCCTCCTCACGGTAGATCTGGATGAAGGCGCCGGAGTATTCCAGCACTTCGTCATGCGATTTCACCTTGCAGAGGAACTGCGCGACCTCGGTCTTGATGCCGCCGTTGCCGCCGACATAGATCTCCCAGCCGGAATCGACGCCGATGATGCCGACGTCCTTGATGCCGGATTCGGCGCAGTTGCGCGGGCAGCCGGAAACGGCGAATTTGACCTTGTGCGGCGCCCACATGTGGTCGAAGGCCTTTTCGATATCGATGCCCATCTGCGTCGAATCCTGTGTGCCGAAGCGGCAGAACTCGGAACCGACGCAGGTTTTGACGGTGCGGATGCCTTTGGCATAGGCGTAACCGGAAGGCATGTCGAGGTCGGCCCACATGTTGACCAGGTCTTCCTTCTTCACGCCCAGCAAGTCGATACGCTGGCCGCCAGTGACTTTCACCATGGGCACGGCATACTTGTCGGCGACATCGGCGATCTTTCTCAATTGGTCGGGCGTGGTGACGCCGCCGTACATGCGCGGCACCACCGAGTAGGTGCCGTCCTTCTGGATATTGGCATGCACGCGTTCGTTGATGAAGCGCGATTGCGGATCGTCCACCGCCTCATGCGGCCAGGTCGAGATCAGGTAATAGTTCAGCGCCGGCCTGCAGGTCGCGCAACCGTTGGGTGTGCGCCATTGCATGCCTTTCATCGCATCCGGGATGTTGAGGTATTTGTGCTGACGGATCTGCTCGCGCACTTCCTCGTGGTTGAGCTCGGTACAGCCGCACACCGCCTTGCTGGTGGAAGGTGGGGCGTAACCGCCACCGAGGGCCGAGGCCAGGATCTGTTCGACCAGACCGACGCAGGAGCCGCAACTGGAGCCGGCCTTGGTCTGCTTTTTGACGTCGTCGATGGTAAACAGGCCCTTTTCCTTGATGGCCTTGACGATGGTGCCCTTGCAGACACCGTTGCAGCCGCAGACCTCCATCTCGTCGGTCATCGCCGAGGCCTTGTCCTGGCCCTGGTGGCCGGTGTTGCCGAGGCTGTCCTGGCCGAACATCAGGTGGTCGCGGATTTCGTGGATGGGCTTTTTGTCGCGTAACAGCTGGAAGTACCAGGACCCATCCGTCGTATCACCATAGAGCACGCTGCCGATGATTTTGTCATCTTTAATGATCAGCTTCTTGTAAACACCTCCCACCGCATCGTGCAAAACGATCTCTTCGGTATCTTTCCCGCCTGTGAAGTCGCCGGCAGAAAAGAGGTCGATGCCGGTGACTTTCAGCTTGGTTGACGTGACGGAGCCGGCATAGCGGCCGATACCGAAGTTGGCCAGGTGCGTGGCGCACACCTTGGCCATTTCAAAAAGTGGCGCGACCAGACCGTAGGAAATCCCACGGTGGGCCACGCATTCGCCCACGGCATAGATGCGCGGGTCGTAAGTCTGCATGGTGTCGTTGACGACGATGCCGCGATCGCAGTGGATGCCGGCAGATTCCGCCAGTGAAAAGTTGGGGCGGATACCGACCGCCATGACCACGAGGTCGGCCGGAATCTCCTGGCCGTCCTTGAAGCGTACGGCGGTCACGCGGCCATGATTTTTATCCGAATAGCTGCCGATCAACTGTTCCGTGTCCTTCTCCAGCAGGAAATTCAGGCCCTTGGCCTCCAGCGATCGCTGCAGCATGCGGGCGGCGGTTTTGTCCAGCTGACGCTCCAGCAGCCATTCGCTTCTGTGCACCACGGTCACGTCCATGCCTTGTATCTTGAGGCCGTTGGCCGCTTCCAGTCCGAGCAGGCCGCCGCCGATGACCACCGCATGCTTGTAGACCTTGGCTGCGTCTATCATGGCGTTGGTGTCCTGGATATCGCGATAACCGATGACCCCTTCGAGGTCGGCACCCGGAATCGGCAGCATGAAGGGCCGGGAGCCGGTGGCCAGCAGCAGGCGGTCATATTCCGCGCTGGTGCCGTCCTCGGCGTAGACCACGCGGTTCTTGCGGTCGATCTTGTTGATGCGCGCATTGGTGTAAAGCCGGATGTTGTTCTCGGCATACCATTCACGACTGTTGAGGATGATGTCGTCTATGGTCTGCTCGTTGGCCAGCACCGGCGACAGCATGATGCGGTTGTAGTTGGGGTAGGGTTCATCGCCGAACACGGTGATGTCGTAGAGGTCGTGCGCGATCTTCAGCAGTTCCTCCACGGTTCTCATGCCGGCCATACCGTTGCCGACGACGACGAGTTTCATTTTCTTCATGCGATTTCTCCTCTTTGCTTCCTGTTGCGCGCTAGGCAGCGATGGCCAGAGCGTTGATGAATTCCTTGCAGCTCGACAGCCTGACCACATCGCCGATGACGATAATGGCCGGGCTACCCAAGCCTTCCTGCTTGACTGCCATCGGCAGCATGCCGATGGGGCAGATCACCTGTCGTTGTTCGTCCCGCGTGCCGTGCTGGATGGCGGCGGCAAAAGTGCTGGAAGGCAGGCCGGCGGCCAGCAGCTGCTGCACGATGTCGCTCAGATGATTCATGCCCATGTAGATCACCAGCGTCGTGCCGCCGTCGACCAGGGCTTGCCAGTTGAGCGGGTGTTCGTCCTGCGTGTGGCCGGTGACGAAAGTGACGCCGTGCGTATATTCCCGGTGGGTCACCGGGATGCCGATACTGGCCGGCACGGCAATACCGCTGGTGATGCCGGAAATGATTTCGGTCGTGATGCCGGCCTGCCGCAGCGCCAGCATCTCCTCGCCGCCGCGACCAAAGAGAAAGGGATCGCCGCCCTTGAGGCGGGCGACGACCTGCGGTCGTCGCCATCGGAATAGTCGGTTTGTTTGGCGTATTCGGCGGTATAGAGCCAGCGCCAGTCGTCGTTGATCTTGCGGCTGCCGTCGAGGCGCAGACCGAGGGTCTTGTTCGACTGGTCGGTGTCCGGGCCGAGTACGCTGGTCTTGGCCATGGTGGGCGTCTCGAAGTTGGAGAAATAGCCGTAACCTGTGATCGATTCCGCCGGCGAGAGGCGGTATTTGACGTTGACGATCTCCAGTTCGCCTTCCTGCAGACGGGTGCTGATCTGCTTGACGCGTTCCAGATGTGCCAGATAAATCTCGGTGTCCGGCAGGCTCTTGTTCAGCATGGAGTAGCCATCGAACACTTGCATGACCTGGCGGAAGCCGATGTCGCCGATGAAACGCACGTTATCCAGGTTGATCTGCTGGCGGCCAAGGCGGAAGCGGGTGTTCTTGATGCCGGTCCAGTCCACATAGAGCTGGTTGATGTCGGTGTCGTGCGGATCGACGACGACCGGATAATCGCCCATGCCTTTTTCCGGATCGCCCAACCGGCGATCGTCATAACGGTTTTCCAGCTCGGCGACATTGATGATCTGCACGCCGACGCTGAAGTTATGGAAAGGTGCGGTCCGCCAGCCGATCAGGCTGCGCAGTGTCAGCGCGCGGGCATTCTCCGGCTTGCCTTCCTGATCGACATGCTCATAGCGCAGGCGGAAGTTGGTCATGTTCTTGCCGCCCTTGATCGCATCCCACAGGGTGTAGTCCGGCAGCGCTTCTTCCGCGGCGGCGTTCAGCGATGTAACGCTGAGCCCTAGCAGCAGGCTTAAGGTGACTTGACGCATCTTGAATCTCATATTAGTTTGCATGTGTTGCTCCTTTTTTAGCGAGAAGGGTGACAAGTGCGAAGGCTGCTTCGGCAACCGGAGTGCGGGCCCGTCCTGACCGACGGGCTTTTTTATTTCCGGCTGGCGCGCATTTGAATACATGCTCATGCAGCTTTCTTCGCGTGACGTTCATACAAGAACTTCAATACTTCACTACGCAGATGGTTGTAGTCGGCGTTTTCCGCCAGTTCCAGCCGTGCTCTAGGGCGCGGCAGCTCGACCGGCAGGATCTCGCCGATGCTGGCGGCCGGGCCGTTGGTCATCATGACGATGCGGTCGGACAGCAGCGCCGCCTCGTCGACATCGTGCGTCACCATCACCGCCGTGCAGCCGGACTTCGCCATGATGCGCATCAGCTCATCCTGCAGATGCGCGCGGGTAAGGGCGTCGAGCGCGCCGAACGGTTCATCCAGCAGCAGCACCTTGGGTTCCATCGCCAGCGCGCGGGCGATTCCAACGCGCTGCTTCATGCCGCCAGATATCTCGTTGGGACGCTTGTCCGCTGCGTGGCCTAGCCCCACCAGTTCCAGTGCGGCCCTGGTCCTGGCCCGCAACTGCGCCTTGTCTTCCTTTTTGCCGAATACGCGCTCGACGGCCAGATGGACGTTCTCGCTGCAGGTGAGCCAGGGCAGCAGCGAGTGGTTCTGGAAGACGACGGCGCGCTCCGGACCGGGGCCGGCGATCTCGCGCCCGGCGCAGAACAAGAGGCCGCTGGTGGGTTGCAGCAGGCCGGCGATCAGGTTGAGCACGGTCGATTTACCGCAGCCCGAGTGGCCGATGACCGAGATGAACTCGCCCTCGCGGATGTTGAGGTCGATGCCGCGCAGCGCTTCGAACGTGCCCTTTTTGGTGACGAAGGACATGCTGACGTTTTCCAGTTGCACGTATCTTTCCTGAATGATCTTTTCCATGATGGCGTTCCTTATTCGTAGCTGAATCTTCTGGCGATCATGGTCAGCACTTGTTCCAGCAGCAGGCCGACGATGCCGACGACGAAGATGGCGATGATGATGTGTTCGACGTTGAGGTTGTTCCACTCGTCCCAGACCCAGAAGCCGATGCCGACGCCGCCGGTCAGCATCTCGGCCGCGACGATGACCAGCCAGGCGACGCCGATGGAGAGGCGTACGCCGGTCATCATGTAGGGCAGAACGAAGGGGAACAGGATGCGGGTGGCGATCTTCCATTCCGACAGCTTCAGCACGCGGGCGACGTTCATGTAGTCCTCCGGCACCTTGCTGACGCCGACCGCGGTGTTGATGATCATCGGCCAGATGGCGGAGATGAAGATGACCCAGATGGCGGCGGGGTCTGCAGCCTTGAACACCAGCAGGCCGATCGGCAGCCAGGCCAGTGGCGAGACCGGGCGCAGCATGCCGATGATGGGTGCCGCCATTCTGGAAGCGAAGGCAAAACGGCCGATGATGAAGCCGAGCGGGATGCCGAGCACGGCCGCCATGCCGAAGCCGAGGCCGACGCGCTGCAGCGAGTTGAGGATGTTCCAGCCGATGCCCATGTCGTTCGGCCCGTTGTTGTAGAACGGATCGTTGAACAGCGCGACGGCGGCATGCCAGGTCGGAATCGGACCGGGCAGGCCTTCCGACTGGTAGGAGATCAGCGCCCAGACGGCCGTGAACAGCATGAGGCCGAACAGCGGCGGCAGCAGCCATTGGAAGAAGGCGGCGATGCGCTGCCGGTTGCGCGCCGCTCTTTCTTCGATCGCCTGATTCATGGCGGCGATGACGGGGTTGGCTACCGCGGCGGTTGGCGTCGCAGGGGCGGCTGGCGTTTTGGTCGCATGTGCCGAGCTGCGCTCGTCGCGCATTCCGCTTTGTGCCGGGTTTCGTTGCAGTGTAATGACGCTCATGATGGTTCTCCCGGCTTAGGCCTTGATCTTGAAGCCGTTGGCGTAGGTCTTCGGGTCCTTGCCGTCCCACACCACGCCATCGATCAGCTTGCTGCTGCGCATGGCGTCCTTGGGTACGGCGATGCCGAGCGCCTTGGCGGCTTCGGTGTAAAGGTCGATGCGGTTCACCTGTTTGGCCACGGCCAGGTAATCCGGGTCGGATTTGAGCAGGCTCCAGCGTTTGTGCTGGGTCATGAACCACATGCCGTCGGACAGATAGGGGAAGGGCACGCTGCCGTCGTTGAAGAACTTCATGTAGTTCGGGTCCTGCCAGGATTTGCCCAGGCCGTTCTCGTACTTGCCGACGAAGCGGCCCTCGATGACGGCTTCCGGCGCATTGACATAGGCCTTGCCGGCGATCAGCTTGGCGACCTTGGAGCGGTTTTCCGTCGCATCGATGTAACGGCAGGCTTCCAGCACCGCCATGAGCATGGCGCGAGCGGTGTTGGGGTTCTTGGCGACGAACTCGGCGGTGCAGCCCAGCACCTTTTCCGGGTGGTCGGTCCAGATGTCCTGGCTGGTGGCGACCGAGAAGCCGATCTTGTCGTGGATGGCGCGGGCGTTCCAGGGCTCGCCCACACAGAAGCCGTCCATGTTGCCGATGCGCATGTTGGCGACCATCTGCGGCGGTGGCACGACGATGGTCTTGACGTCCTTGAACGGGTTGATGCCGTAGGTCGCCAGCCAGTAGTAGAGCCACATGGCGTGAGTGCCGGTGGGGAAAGTCTGGGCGAAAGTGTAATCGCGGTTCTCGTTGTCGAGCAGGCGCTTCAGCGACGGGCCGCTGGTGACGCCCTTTTCCTTCAGCTGGTTGGCGAGCGTGATGCCCTGGCCGTTGTTGTTGAGCGACATCAATACGGCCATGTCCTTCTGCTGGCCGCCGATGCCGAGCTGGACGCCGTACATCATGCCGTAGAGGATGTGGGCGCCCTGCAGTTCGCCGTTGACCAACTTGTCGCGGACACCGGCCCAGGAGGCTTCCTTGGAAGGCACGATCTTGATGCCGTATTTCTGGTCGAAACCCATCTGCGCCGCGACGACGATGGGCGCGCAATCGGTCAGCGGGATGAAGCCCAACCTGACTTCCTTGATTTCCGGCGCGTCGCTGCCGGCGGCCCAGGCCTGGTTGCGGATCTGCTCCGGCACCATGCCCATCAGCGCCGAAGCGCCCATGACGCCGGCGCTGGCGCGGAAGAAGTTGCGGCGGCCGTTGTCGATGCGCTCGCTTTCGTTCGAAACCCTGGCTGGCGCTTGTTGGTCATCTTTGCTCATTTGTTTCTCCTGACGGTTGGTTCCTGCGCGGAAAAATCCCAATAAAAAAGGCGTCCTGCCGGCGGAAATCATTCCGCGAGCAAGGACGCCTTTGTCCGGTGGGTCGACATTGACCCGGTACTGCCATTACTAAAATCTGTACTACAAACTGTTTTCGTGCGGCAACTGGCTTGCCGCTTTCGATTTCCGATCTCGCCACCCGCCGTTGGGTGTCGATACCGCTGTTCAGAACAGCAACTTTGCCGCCTGCACCACCTGCTCGGCCAGCGTGGCCAAACGTATGTTCTGTTTCATCGCCATGTTCCTCAGCAGCGTGTAGGCGGCATCTTCGTCTATGCCGCGCTGCTTCATCAGCAGGCCCTTGGCTTTCTCGATCACCTTGCGTTCGCTGAGCTTGAGGTTGGCCTCGCTCAGTTCGGCACGCAAAGCCTTGAACTCTTCAAATCTCGCAATCGCTGCATCCATCACAGGTCGCAGCTTTTCGTTGCTCAGGCCGCCGACCACATAAGCGCTGACACCTGCCCGTGTCGCCGCGCGGATCTTTTCGCTGTCGCCGTCGTGCGTGCACATGACGATAGGACGCGGCGCATTCTGGCTCATCACGATCAGGTGCTCCAGCGTATCGCGGCTGGGCGAATCCGTGTCTATGATGACGATGTCCGGCTGCAGCCTGCTTACCGCCTCATCCAGATTGGCCGTATCGCTCAAGTGTGCGATCACTTCGCAGCCCGCTTCCGTCAGCGACTGCTTCAACGGAGCTGTGCGCTCCAAGTGATTATCAACTAGCATGACTCGGAGCATGGCCGACCTGAAAACATGTGACTCGCTCAGTGCTAAGCAACAGCTGTGCCAGACACTGTAAAATCGGCGTAAGTGTTTGAAAGCAATGGATGGATCGCGGCCGGAGAGGTGGCGGGGGAATCAGGATGCGCCCGCTGCTCGTTGCACAAGTAAGGTGCATATGCACCAAGCTGATGAATCAGGTAGCGGGCGATTACCGGTCCGGGGTGGTCCGGACCGGGTTTGTGAACGGTATCAGCGTGCTACGGGCGCCAGTTGCAGCAACTTGCCGCCGGCCAGCAGGTAGAGCAGTCCGTCCGGACCCTGACGCACATCGCGCAGGCGGCCCAGGTTATCGAACAGCCGCTCTTCCTTGACCACCTTGTCGCCGTCCATGGTCAGCTTGACCAGAGTCTGGAACTTGAGCGAGCCGACGAATAGATGGTTCTTCCAGCCCGGGTAGGCGTCGCCGGTATAAAAGGTCATGCCGGAAGGGGCGATGGAAGGCACCCATTTGTAGAGCGGTTGTGCCATGCCCGGCTTGCTGGTGCCTTCGCCGATCTTGGTGGCGGTGAAGTAGTTGACGCCATAGGTGATGACCGGCCAGCCGAAGTTGGTGCCGGCCTGCACGATGTTGATCTCGTCGCCGCCTTGCGGGCCGTGTTCATGGGTCCAGACCTTGCCGCTGGACGGGTTGAGCGTGGCGCCCTGCACGTTGCGATGACCGTAGCTGTAGATTTCCGGTAACGCGCCGGCCTTGTTGGTAAACGGATTGTCCTGCGGCACGCGGCCGTCGTCATGCAGGCGTATCACCTTGCCGATGTGCTGGCCGAGGTCCTGCGCCCGTTCCATCTCACCGCGGTCGCCGAGGGTGATATAGAGGAAGCCGTCACGGTCGAATACCAGGCGCGAGCCGAAGTGCTTGTTGCTGCTGATCTTTGGTGCCTGGCGGAAGATCACTTCGCTGTCGGACAGTTGCATGCCCTTGAGTTTGGCGCGCATGACCTCGGTGCCGCTGCCGCCTTCACCCTTGGCGGAATAGCTCAGGTAGAGCCAGCCGTTCTCCGCATAGCGCGGGTGCAGGGCGATATCGAGCAGACCGCCCTGGCCGCGATCGACCACAGCGGGCACGCCGCCGATGGCTTGCGGCAGCAGTTTACCGTTCTCGACCAAGCGCAGCTTGCCGGATTTTTCCGTGATCAGCAGACGACCGTCAGGCAGGAACGCCATGCCCCAGGGTTCGTTCAGGCCTTCGACCACGGTCTTCAACTGGACCTGGCCGCTGGTGGCCGTCGCAGTCTCTGCTGCGTGGGCCGGTTGCTGCAGTAGTAGACCGCTGCATAACAGCAGCAGACCGAAAGAGTATCGCCATGAAGGAAGGGTGGCTGAACGTGGCATGATGTCTCCTGATGATGAAAAGATGCAGGTATGACGGTTTGCGCCATCATGGGTTCAAATCCGTGCGTGATGTGAATTTACAGAACCGCTGGCGACACCTAATATAGCCGTGCCCGCCCGGGCCTGAAACCGTTGAACGGATGAATGACAGGAATATGAACGCAAGACGAACATTCGCACCGGATGACAAAATCGATGTGCTGCTGGTCGGCGGCGGCATCATGAGCGCCACGCTGGCGACCTTGCTGCACCGGCTCGACCCGGCGTTGCAGATCGTTCTGCTGGAAAGGCAGCCGGCGGTGGCGACCGAGAGCAGCGATGCCTGGAACAATGCCGGCACCGGCCATGCCGGATATTGCGAGCTGAACTACACGCCAGAGGCGGCAGACGGCAGCGTCAGCATCCCGCGCGCGCTCGGCATCAACGCCGCGTTCGAAGTCTCGCTGCAGTTCTGGAGCAGTCTGGTCGAACAGGGCGTTCTGTCTGCACCGCGAACCTTCATCAATGCCACGCCCCATGAGAGCTTCGTCTGGGGCGAGCGTGATGTCGCCTTTCTGCGAGAGCGCCACGCGCGCCTGAGCCGCCATCACCTGTTCGCCGACATGCAGTTTAGTGAGGATCCGGCCGTGATCGCCGACTGGATGCCGCTGGTGATGCAGCAGCGCGACCGCAGCGAGCCCACGGCGGCGACACGGGTCGCTTACGGTACCGACGTCGATTTCGGTGCGTTGACGCGGCAGCTGGTCGCGGCCTTGCAGCAACAGCCCAATTTCCGCCTGCTGTGCGGGCATGAAGTCGACAGCCTGCAACAATCGGCAAACAGGCGCTGGCGGTTACAGGCGCGGGAAACCGCCAGAGGCAACCGGCATGTGCTGGAAGCGGCTTTCGTCTTCCTCGGTGCGGGCGGTGCTACGCTGCCCTTGTTGCAGAAGTCCGGCATCGCGGAAGCCCGCGGCTACGGCGGCTTCCCGGTCAGTGGCCAGTGGCTGGTGTGCCGCGATCCGGAAATCGTCGGCCAGCACCGGGCCAAGGTCTACGGCAAGGCCGCACTCGGCGCGCCACCGATGTCGGTGCCGCACCTCGATACGCGCTACATCAACGGCGAGCCGGCACTGTTGTTCGGCCCATACGCCGGCTTCACCAGCAAGTTTCTCAAGCAGGGCTCCTTTCTCGATCTGCCGAAATCGGTCAAGTCCGACAATCTCAAGTCGCTGCTGGGTGTGGCCCGCCACAACATGGACCTGACCCGATACCTGATTCACGAAGCGTTGCAAAGCCACGAGGAGCGCATGGCGTCGCTGCGCAAGTTCTACCCGCAGGCGCGCTCCGTGGATTGGCAGCTGGCGCAGGCCGGCAAGCGCGTGCAGATCATCAAGCGTTGCGCGGAAACCGGCGGCAAGCTGGAGTTCGGCACCGAGATCGTCGCTGCTGCGGACGGGTCGCTGGCCGCCCTGCTGGGTGCCTCGCCCGGCGCCTCGGTGTCCGTGCAGGCCATGCTGGACGTGTTGCAACGCTGTTTTGCCGGCAGTCTGGCCAGCGCGGCCTGGCAGGATCAATTGCGCGCGCTGATTCCGTCCTACGGCCAATCGCTGGTAGATGATGCAGAACTGCTGCGGCGTGTGCGTGAGCGCACACTGACCAGTCTCGCTCTGAACTGATCGGGTTTCGCTGACGGGTTCGGCGGCTGTCTGACGCAGACGGAGGCACACCTGCGGCGGCAATGCGGTGTAATATCTCAGACAGATGTGTAGGCTGTCCCGCTACAGCCATGCTGACAGCAGGACGAACGACATTAACCGGCATCGCTACGGCGGTGCGGAAACTTGGCTTCAGGTGACTCTATGGCCCTGTCTGCAAAAATCTACAGCAAGACCGGCAAAGGCGCCCGTGCTCTGGCGTCCAAGAGCCGCGATCTGTCCGCTGACGCCCTCAGGCTGCTGTCCTTCATCGACAGCAAGACCGAAACCCCCGCCATTTTCGACCACATGGACAAACTGTCCGAGGATCAATTCCAGACGCTGCTAAGCGAACTCGAGCGCGATGGCTATATCCGCCTGCTGACCAACCGCGACTGGGGCCTGGAAGACGATTTCGATTACCGTACCGGCATGGTGGTCGACGAGCTGAGCGTCGAGGATTTCATCGCGTTGAACACTAGCACCGAGCAGAAAGCGCCCAGGCCTTCATCAGCACAGACCGCGGACACACCTGACACCGATGCCCGACAGCAGGCCGGCAGCGCCGCGTCCGCCGCAGACGAAGCACGCGAGCGTGCCGAACTGGAAGCCCGGATGGAGGCAGAGCGCAAGGCGCAGGAACACGCCGAGCAGCAGGCAAAAGCGGCGCAGGATGCCGCCGAACTTCAGGCAGCGGAGCGCAAGGCCGAAGAAGAACGCAAAGCCGAAGAAGAGCGCAAGGCGGCCGAGCAAGCCGAACGGCAGGCGAAAGAAGAGGAGAAGCGTCGCCAGGCCGAGGAAAGCGCCCGGCAAGAGGCCGAGCGCCGGGCCCGGTTGGAAGGAGAGGCCAGGCTCAAGGCCGAGCAGGAGGCGCGCGAAAAAGCCGAACGGGCGGCGAGGAAGAAGGCTGAGCAAGAGGCAAGGGCGGAAGCAGAACGCATCGCGCGCGAGGAGGAAAAGCGCAAGGCGCGGGAAGAGAAGGCGGCGCGTCGCAAGGCGGCGGCCGAAGCCCGCGTCCGTGAGCAGGCGGCCAGACTGGAGGCAGAGCGATTGGCACGTGAGGCAGCCGAGCGCGAGGCGAGGGTGGCGGAAGAGGCGCGCCTGCAGGCTGAGGCAGAAGCAAGGGCCCTGGTCGAAGAGCAGGCGCGGCAGGCGGCAGAAGAGCAAGCCCGGCTGGAGGCCGAACGCAGGGAGCGCGAAGAAGCCGCGCGCAGGGCGGAGGAGGAAACGGCACGGCGGCAGGCAGAAGAAGCGGCCCGGCTGGAAGCGGAACGCCAGGCACAGGAGGAGGCCGAGCGTCGGGCGCGCAGGGAGCAAGAGGCGCAGCTGAAGACAGAGGCTGCCGCGCGCGCCAAGGCAGAGAAAGAGGCACTGCGCGAAGCGAAACGTCAGGCCAAGGAGGAAGCCGCAGCCCGCGCGCGCGAAGAAGCCAGATTGGCGGCCGAGCAGAAAGCCATCGAAAAGGCCCAGCAGGAAGTGGAAAGGGCGTTGACGCGCGGCACGAGCACGCGTGCCAACTGGCTGCGGCCGTTAATCAAGACGGGGCTGCTCTATCTACCCGTGCTGCTGATCGTGCTCGTTGTGCTCGCACATTGGGTCAATCTGAGTCCGCTGGCCGGACCGGTCGAGCGTATCGCCGCGGCGACCATCGGTGAGCCGGTCAAGGTCGGCGGTCTGCGTGTGGCGCTGTTGCCGACGCCGCATCTGGTATTGACGGATGTCGCCATCGGCAGTGACGGTGATCTCCATGTCGGTTCGGTGCAGGTGGTGCCCGAAGTTTCGGCATGGTTCGGTGTCGAAAAAAGCCTGAAATCGGTCGAGATTACGGAGATGACGGTTGATGCGGCCGGTCTCGGGCGTCAGTTGCAGTGGCTGCAGGTCGCGGCCGCCAATCCGCAGTTGAGCATAGGCGAGCTCGAACTCAGCGATTTCACCTTGCAGATCCCGGGACTCGCTGCAATTAGCTTCGATGGCACGGTCGAGCGTTCGGCGGCAGGCGATTTCAGCCGTCTCATGCTGTCTGCGCTGGAGCAGGACCTGTCGCTGGAACTGCTGCCGCAGGACGGCAACTGCCGTGTCGCGCTGCAGGCGACCAACTGGAAGCCGCCGTTTGCGCCGGAGCTGCAGTTCAGCCGCTTTGATGCCGAAGCCGTCGCCGACGGCAAACAGCTGCGTTTCAGCCGGGTGGAAGGCGAACTCTATGGCGGCAGTTTGCGGGCGGAGGCCGTGCTTGCCTGGACCGGTCAGCCGATCGCTTCCGGCAATTTCGAATTGCAGCAGGCGCGTCTGCCGCAGGTTTTGAACGCCATGCTGAGCAGCGCTTCGATCGAGGGCGAGTTGGACGCCAGCGCTACATTCAGCAGCCGGGCGGATGCGGCGCAGAATCTGGCGCAGGCAGTCGAGGTCGATGCCAGCTTCCAACTGCGCGACGGCAGGATCAATGGCGTCGATCTTGCCGAACATCTTGTATCCGGTAGCGCCGGTGGCGATGCGACGCGCTTCGATCGTTTAGCCGGCAAACTGCAGTTCAGGCGGGGCGTGTACCAGTTCAGCCAGCTCGATCTGGCGGCACCGCAACTGAAGGCGCGCGGCAATCTGGCGGTGCAACCGGATCAGGTCGTGGCGGGCAATGTCAGCGCCGAGTTGGCGATTCCGACGCGCCGTATCCGGGCCAATCTGGCCGTGGAGGGCAAGGTCGGTAGCGTGCGCTTGAATTAGTCGCGCATTGAGCGGTGTTTTGAGAATGCCGCCTGGAGGTCAATGCAAACGGGAGAAATGAAAACGGGAGAAATGAAAACGGGAGAAATGAAAACGGGCGCCGAAGCGCCCGTTTCTTTGAATCTGCTTGGTCGAATTAACGGTTGGCTTGTTGGCCGGTTTGCAACTTAGCGGTTGCAAACGTACATCGTCACTTCGAAGCCGAAACGCATTTCAGTAGCAGCTGGTTTTGTCCACATGATATCTCTCCTTGTTTTGGTTGATGAACTAACAACGTCATGTTGTTGTTCGTATGAGTGCATTCTGCGCTGCAAGTTTGCCTGCAACCCTCTGTGCAATCATGATTGGCACCTCATGATTTTCATGAGTCTTGCCGGGCGGCCTTTAATCCGTTGAGCGTTTCAACGCTGATTTTCGGGCGGATTTTCCTCATGCGGCCATCGCTCCTTTATACTTCCGGCTGATTCGCAGCATGTTCGAAAGCAGACATCCATCATGAACAAACTATTGAAAAACCTGATCTGGTTTGCCATCGCGATCGTCGGCGCAGGTGCTGTCGGTGGCATCGCCTTGAACCGCGGCGAGAGCATCAATGCCATGTGGTTCATCACGGCGGCGGTCTGCGTCTATGCGATCGCCTATCGATTCTATTCCGCCTGGATCGCCACCAAGGTCCTGCTGGTGGACGAAACGCGGGCGACGCCCGCCGAGCGCCTGAACAACGGTCGCGACTATGTGCCGACCAACCGCTGGATCGTCTTCGGTCACCACTTTGCCGCCATCGCCGGGCCCGGCCCGCTGATCGGGCCGACGCTGGCCGCCCAGTTCGGTTATCTGCCAGGTACGCTGTGGATTTTGATCGGCGCCGTGCTGGGCGGTGCCGTGCAGGACATGGTGACGCTGTTCCTGTCCACCCGCCGCAACGGCCGCAGTCTCGGCCAGATGGCGCGCGACGAGCTGGGGCCGATCGGCGGCATCGCCGCGTTGATCGGCACGCTGGCCATCATGATCATCCTCATCGCCGTGCTCGGGCTGGTGGTGGTCAACGCCATGAAGCACAGCCCGTGGGCGACTTCGACCGTGGCGGCGACCATCCCGATCGCCGTCATCGTCGGCCTCTACATGCGCAATTTCCGCCCCGGTAACGTGCTGGAAGCCTCGTTGCTCGGCGTCGTGCTGCTGTTGCTGGCGGTCGCCGCCGGCGGCTGGATCGATCATCAGCCCGGTCTGCGCACACTGTTCGACCATGACGGCCTGCCGCTTGCCATCGGCGTCATCGTCTACGGTTTCGCGGCGGCCATCCTGCCGGTCTGGCTGCTGCTGGCGCCGCGCGATTACCTGTCCACCTTCATGAAGCTGGGCACCATCATGCTGCTGGCTGTCGCCATCATCATCATGCAGCCGGAAGTGAAGATGCCGGCACTGACGCAGTTCATCGACGGCAGCGGCCCCATCTTCGGCGGCGCGCTGTTCCCCTTCGTTTTCATCACCGTCGCCTGCGGCGCCATCTCCGGTTTCCATGCGCTGATCTCCTCCGGCACCACGCCCAAACTGCTCGCCAACGAGCGCGACATCCGCATGATCGGCTACGGCAGCATGCTGCTCGAATCCTTCGTCGCCATCATGGCGATGATCGCCGCCACCGTGCTCGATCCTGGCGTGTTCTTCGCCATCAACAGTCCGGCTGGCGTGGTCGGCCGCGATGCGGCAACGGCAGTGGCGACCATCAACTCCTGGGGTTATGCGGTGACCGTCGAGCAGATGGAGAATCTCGCCCGCCAGATGGGCGAGAGCACGCTGTTCGCCCGCACCGGCGGGGCGCCATCGCTGGCGGTCGGCATGGCCAGCATCTTCAGCAGCGCCTTCGGCCAGAGCATGCTGTCGTTCTGGTATCACTTCGCCATCATGTTCGAGGCGGTGTTCATCCTGACCACGCTGGATGCCGGCACCCGCGTCGGCCGTTTCATGCTGCAGGACATCCTGGGCAATTTCTCCAGCAAGCTGGGCGAAACGTCCTGGTATCCCTCCGTCATTTTCAGCAGCGCGCTGGTGGTGGCGGGCTGGGGCTATTTCCTTTATATCGGTGTCATCGACCCCAACGGCGGCGTCAATATCCTTTGGCCGCTGTTCGGCATCGCCAACCAGATGCTGGCGGCGATCGCCCTCTGTGTGGGCACCGCCATCCTGATCAAGAGCGGTCGCCTGAAATATGCCTGGGTCACGGGTTTGCCGTTGCTATGGCTGGTGATCGTTACCACCACCGCGGCCTGGCAGAAGGTGTTCAGCCCGGACGTCCGCATCGGCTTCTATGCCGCGGCCAACGACATGGCGGCCAAGCTGGCGGCCGGCACGCTGACGCCGGAGCAGGCCAGGGTCGCGCCGCAACTGATATTCAACCAGCAGCTCGATGCGTGGCTGACCATGTTCTTCATCGCCGTGCTGTGGATCGTCATTCTCGACATGTTGCGCGTCAGTTTCCGCCATCTGGCCGGCAAGCCGGTGCCGGAGGTGAGCGAGACGCCCTATCAGGCCACCAGGCTGGGGAGAGGCTAGCGGCAAGCAGTTCCATCACGATAAGCAGGGAGTGAAAAAAGATGGACGATAAAAAGCCGTTTGTCTTCACCGGCACGGGCAGCGAGTATTTCAGGATATGGATCGTCAACCTGTTGCTGACCATCCTTACCTTCGGCATCTATTCGGCCTGGGCCAAGGTGCGGCGCCTGCAGTATTTCTACCGCAACACCTGGCTCAACGAGGCCAATTTCGATTATCACGGCGATCCGACAGCCATCCTCAAGGGGCGGGTGCTGGCGGTGATACTGCTCAGCGTGTACAACCTGAGCGGCGGCCTGTCGCCGATTCTTGGCCTGATCTTCCTGACCCCGCTGATGCTGGTGATGCCGGTGCTGCTCTACAAGTCGCTGCGTTTCCGCGCCATCAACAGCAGCTACAGCGGCCTGCGTTTCGGTTTCTCCGCCAGACTGCCGGAGACCTACAAGACCTTTCTGCTGTGGCCGCTACTGGCGCTGTTCACGCTGTTCGCGCTGGTGCCGTCCGCCCATCACCGGCTGCGGCATTTCCAGCACGGAAACGCCCGCTTCGGTGCCAGCCGTTTCAGCTTCCATGCCGGTGTCGGCAGTTTCTATGCGCTTTACGGCAAGACGCTGTTGCTGATGCTGGGATTGCTGGCCTTTTTGGCGCTGGCTTTTGGTGGTGGCTTTGCCGCCATCACTGAATCGGTGAGCCAGGCGGCAGATCCGGAAGAGTCCGGTGCGGCCATGGCCGGCCTTTTCATGCTCGCATCCTTTTTCGTCTTCATGCTGGGGGCGTTGCTGATCGGCCCCTATTTCACATCGCGCCTGCAGAATCTGGTCTGGGACGAGACGCAACTGGCCGGCCATCGTTTCGGCAGCGATCTCAGTGCACGCGGCCTGTTCTGGGTCAAGTTCACCAATCTGCTCGGCATCATTCTGACCTTCGGCTTGTTCAAGCCCTTTGCCGACGTGCGCCTAGCGCGTTACCGGCTGCAACACATGTGGCTGCAGCCGGAGGGGGCGCTGGATGCGTTCGTGCGTGATGCCGAACAGCAGGTAGCGGCCTTCGGTGAAGAGGCGGCAGAGATGTTCGATGTGGATATCGGTCTTTGAACATGGACAGGCTGCCGGCGACCTATTTTGACGGGCAGACCAGCCGCCGCCATGCGGTGGTGCTGGACCTGCAGCATGGTGAATGGCGTCTGCAGGGGGAGGCTGTGGAGCGTAGGGTGCCGGCGTCTCAAGCCCGGATATCCGAAAAGATCGGCAAATCGCCGCGCCAGTTACATTTTGACGATGGTGCCTATTGCCTGATTACTGACCACGCTGCGCTGGAAACCATGTTGCAGGCGGCGGGCATGCAGCCGCATTCGACGGTCTCCCGGTTGGAGGGTAAATGGCGTTATGCACTGGCTTCCTTTGTGCTGATCGTGATGTTTTTTGCCGCAGCCTATCAGTGGGGGCTGCCCTGGGCTGCCAATGTGGTGGCGCAACGTCTCCCCGCCAGCTTGCCGGCGCTGATGGATGAACAGACCATGGCCATGCTTGATCAGTATGTGCTGGAACCGAGCGAGTTGCCGCCGGCGCGACAGCAGGAGATTACGCAGGCCTTGTCGGACTTGCAGCCGGCGCAAGGCCAAGCCATGCCTGAATTCCACCTGATTTTTCGCAAAAGCGAGGCCATCGGCCCGAATGCCTTCGCCATGCCCGGCGGCACCATATTGCTGACTGATGAGCTGGTGCAGCTGGCGGATGAATCACAGAAGGAAAAAACTCAGCAGGGCAAAGCTCTGGCTCAAGCGCAGATTCTTGGAGTGCTGGCGCATGAGATCGGTCATGTCGAGCACCGGCACGCCTTGCGTCAGATCGTACAGGGTACGATAGTTGCTGCGGTGGTCACCTGGTATCTGGGCGATGTCAGCAGTCTGCTGGCGGCCGCACCGGCAGCCTTGCTGAATACACGCTATACGCGTAATTTCGAGCGGGAAGCGGATGCCTATGCCGCTGCCACCATGCTGAAGAACGGCCTGTCGCCGGCTGCGCTGGCTGATATGCTGAGCAATATGCAGCAGCACTACTGGCAGCAGGAGGTGAAGGGGCAAGAGAAGGCGGGAGCGGCTGAATCTCAATGGCTGGATTATTTCTCCACGCATCCCAATACGCAGGAACGTATCGCCCGCTTGCGCGGTCTTTCAGGTGAGGAGGCACAGCCATGAAATGCATGCACTGGTGGCACGTCTGCCGCGATTTTATCCGGCGCCTGTCCGGCGATGACGCCTACGAGCGCTATCTAGAACATTACGAGGCGATGCACGCCACCACGCTCAATCCGCCGCCCAGGTTGAGCCGCAAGGAGTTCTTCAGCTACTGGCAGGAGAAGAAGTGGGACGGCGTCAATCGCTGCTGCTGATTGCCGGCCGCCTGCTTCAGGCGTTTATTTTTTTTGCGCGAGCGCCCGCCGCATCATCCAAACACCGACGATGATCATCGGCAGACTGAGCCACTGGCCCATGCTCAGGTTGAGCGCCAAGAGGCCGAGGAAGCTGTCCGGTTCGCGCGTGAACTCCACCAGGAAGCGGAAGCTGCCGTAGCCGATTAGGAACAGGCCGGACACCGCACCGACTGGCCTCGGCTTGTTCGAATACCACCAGAGCAGGACGAACAGCGCGATGCCTTCCAGCGCGAACTGATAGAGCTGCGAAGGGTGGCGCGCCAGATGGTCGATCTGCGGGAACACCATGCCCCAGGCCACATCGGTCGTGCGGCCCCACAGTTCGCCGTTGATGAAGTTTCCAAGGCGGCCGGCACCCAGGCCGAGCGGCACCAGCGGTGCGACGAAATCCATCAGCGCCAGCCAGCGCCGGCCGGTTTTTCTGGCATAGAACACCATGGCTGCCAGCACGCCCAGGAACCCGCCGTGAAAGGACATGCCGCCCTGCCAGACATAGGCGATCTCCAGCGGGTGGCTGAGGTAATAGGCGGGCTGATAGAACAGCACATAGCCGAGGCGGCCGCCGATGATGACGCCGAGCGCGCCATAGAACAGCAGATCGTCGATCTCGGTCACCTGCCAGCCGGCGTTGGCCTGCTGTTTTGCCCTGTATCTGCCGAGTAGCAGCACGCTGAGGAAGGCGATCAGGTACATGAGGCCGTACCAGTGGATGGAGATCGGGCCGAGCTGCAGGGCGATCGGGTCGAATTGTGGATGAGTCAGCATGAAAAGATGGTCCCGGATTGCGTTGACTGGAATCGGATAGCCAGTAAATTAGGATAAAATAACGAAATTATAGAGTTATTTGAAAAGGTTTGAGGTTTTTCCATGCCCGCATATCGCTCACGTACTACCACCCACGGTCGCAACATGGCTGGCGCACGCGCCCTCTGGCGCGCCACCGGCATGAAGGATGAGGACTTCAGCAAACCCATCATCGCCATCGCCAACTCGTTCACGCAGTTCGTGCCGGGCCATGTGCACTTGAAGGATCTCGGCCAGCTGGTCGCCCGCGAGATCGAGAAGGCCGGCGGCGTCGCCAAGGAGTTCAACACCATCGCCGTCGACGACGGTATCGCCATGGGGCATGGCGGCATGCTCTACAGCCTGCCGAGCCGGGATCTGATCGCCGACTCGGTCGAATACATGGTCAACGCGCATTGTGCCGATGCACTGGTCTGCATCTCCAACTGCGACAAGATCACTCCGGGCATGCTGATGGCGGCCCTGCGCCTCAATATTCCGGTGATCTTCGTTTCCGGCGGCCCGATGGAGGCCGGCAAGGTCAACTGGAACGGCGAGGTACGCAAGCTGGATCTGGTCGATGCCATGGTGGAAGCGGCCGACAGTAATGTCAGCGATGCCGATGTGGCCGAGATCGAGCGTTCGGCTTGTCCGACCTGCGGTTCCTGTTCCGGCATGTTCACCGCCAATTCCATGAACTGCCTGACCGAGGCGCTGGGATTGAGTCTGCCCGGAAACGGCTCCACGCTGGCGACTCACGCCGCACGCAAGCAGCTGTTCCTGCAGGCCGGCCGCACCATCGTCGAGTTGGCCAAGCGTTATTACGAGCAGGACGACGAAAGCGTGCTGCCGCGCAACATCGCCACCTTTGCCGCTTTCCAGAACGCCATGAGCCTGGATGTGGCGATGGGCGGTTCGACCAACACCGTGCTGCACCTGCTGGCGGCCGCGCACGAGGCCGGTGTCGATTTCACCATGAGCGACATCGATGCCATTTCGCGTCGCGTGCCCTGCCTGTCCAAGGTGGCCCCGGCGACGCAGAAATACCACATGGAAGACGTGCACCGCGCCGGTGGCGTCATGGGCATTCTGGCCGAGCTCAACCGCGCCGGCCTGATTCATCAGGAGTGCCGTACCGTGCATAGCCCGACCATGGGCGATGCGCTCAAGCGCTGGGACATCATGACCACCAGCGACGAGGAAGCGCTCAAGCTCTATCGCGCAGCGCCTGGCGGCATCCCAACCACCATCGCTTTCAGCCAGTCCATGCTGTGGCCCGATCTGGATACCGACCGCGAGAACGGCTGCATCCGCGACAAGGCGCACGCCTATTCGCAGGATGGCGGCCTTGCCGTGCTGCACGGCAACATCGCGCTCGACGGCTGCATCGTCAAGACCGCCGGCGTCGATGACAGCATCCTCAAGTTCACCGGCCGTGCCCGTATCTTCGAATCGCAGGACGCGGCGGTCGAAGCCATCCTCGCCGACAAGATCGTCGCCGGCGATGTCGTCGTCATCCGCTATGAAGGCCCGCGCGGCGGTCCCGGCATGCAGGAGATGCTGTATCCGACCAGCTACCTGAAGTCCAAGGGCCTGGGCAAGGCCTGCGCCCTGCTGACCGATGGCCGTTTTTCCGGCGGCACTTCCGGTTTGAGCATCGGCCATGCCTCGCCGGAAGCCGCAGAAGGCGGCGCCATCGGCCTGGTGGAGGAGGGCGATACGATCGAGATCGACATTCCGGAGCGTCGTATCCATCTGGCGGTTTCGGTCGAGGAGCTGGAACGCCGGCGCCAAGCCATGCAGGCCCGGGGCGCTCAGGCCTGGAAGCCGGTCAACCGTCAACGCGTGGTTTCGCCGGCCTTGCGCGCCTATGCCGCGATGAGCACTTCAGCAGCGAAGGGCGCGGTGCGCGACGTTTCCCAGATCGAAAAATAACAACGATGCAGCGAAGCGGGTCGCAAGGCTCTGCGACAAGAACAGAGCCGGCGACCCGATTTTATGAAAACACCTGAAGAAAACATCAAAAGAGCTATGGAAACTTCAACAGTGGTGCTGGAACAAGGCACCAGTGAGTCTGTGTCCGCACATGCGCCGGAAGACGACGTGCGTTTCGTTAAGGACGCCAACGGACTGGATTACATCGAAATCGAGAATCGTTATGCGACCGCCAAGCTGGCGTTGCAGGGCGCGCACTTGATGTACTGGCACCCGCGCCACACGGCGCAGCCGGTGCTCTGGGTCTCGGACGAGTCGCGCTACGAGCAGGGGCGCTCCATCCGTGGCGGCATCCCGTTGTGCTGGCCATGGTTCGGCGCCCACCCCACAGACAGTTCCTTGTGCATGCACGGTTTTGCCCGCGTCACGCCGTTCTCCGTGGTCGATATCGGTCAGATGAACAACGGCTGCACGCGCGTCATCCTGCAGATGCAGCATAACGAGAACGTGCAGCGCCAGCTGTCCTATCCCTATACGCTGGTGATCACCATGGAGATCGGCGAGACGCTGTCGATCAAGCTGTCGACCACCAATCGCGGCACGCAGCCCTTTTTTATGGGCGAGGCGTTTCATACCTACTTCAACGTCAGCGACGTCGAGCAGATCCGCGTTTCCGGCCTCGACAATACCGAATATGCCGACAAGCTCCTCAACTACTGGCGTGACAAGCAGCAGGGCGACCTGACCTTCGATCAGGAATTCGACCGCGTCTATGTCAGCACCAAATCGACCGTGACCATCCACGACCCGCAGTATCATCGCAACATCGTCATCCACAAGAAGGGCAGCAACAGCACGGTAGTGTGGACGCCCTGGCAGAAGAAGGCGCAGCAGATGCCGGACATGCCCAAGGACGACGGCTGGCGCAAAATGATCTGTGTCGAGACGGCGAACGCGATGGAGAACCTGGTCATGATCAATCCGGGCTACACCCACGTGCTGGCCGTGGAGTACGTGGTCGAACCGGATCAGGCCTGACAGCGATGTCCAACCGCCTGGCCGGCGAGACCAGCCCTTATCTTCTGCAGCACGCGGATAATCCGGTCGACTGGTATCCCTGGGGCGAGGAGGCGCTACAGCTGGCGAGAGAGCTGGACAGGCCGATCCTGCTATCCATCGGTTATTCCGCCTGCCACTGGTGTCATGTCATGGCACACGAGTCGTTCGAGGACGAAGAAGTGGCCGCCGTCATGAACGAGCACTTCATCAACATCAAGGTCGACCGCGAGGAGCGGCCGGACATCGACCAGATCTACCAGACCGCGCATCAGATGCTGTCGCAGGGCAACGGCGGCTGGCCCTTGACGGTGTTCCTGACCCCGCAACAGCAGCCCTTTTACAGCGGTACCTATTTCCCCAAGACGCCGCGCTATCAGTTGCCGGGTTTCCCTGATCTGGCGAGACGGGTCGCGGCTTTCTATCACGAACGCAAGGCCGACCTGGCCGCGCAGAACACCCAGTTGATGCAGGCCCTGGCGCGCACCGTACCCACCGCAAGCAGCGAGGTGAGCGCCGGCAGCGACGCCTTGAAGACGGGTTTTCTGCAGCTCCGGGCGTCATTCGACTTTACTTACGGCGGCTTCGGCTCGGCACCGAAATTCCCCAATCATGCCGATATCGGCCTCTTGTTGCGCGCCGCACACGGCGGCAACGCCGAAGCCGGCGCCATGGCTCTGCAGATGCTGCAGAGCATGGCGGACGGCGGCATCTACGACCAGCTCGGCGGCGGCTTTTGCCGTTACAGCGTCGACGAGCGCTGGGCGATCCCGCATTTTGAAAAGATGCTGTATGACAACGGCCAGCTGCTGGCGCTCTATGCTGACGGCTGGCAGTTGCTGCCGGACAAGCAAAGCCGGCAGGCACAGCGCTTCGTCGAGGTCATCGAGGAAACCGTGGGCTGGCTCATGCGCGAGATGCGCGCGCCGGACGGCGCCTTCTACTCCTCGCTCGACGCCGATTCGCCCAATGCGCTGGGCGAGCAGGAAGAGGGGTGTTTTTATGTCTGGCAGCGCGAGGAAGTGCGCGCGCTGCTGACGGATGAGGAGTATGCCGCTGCTGCCCGTTGCTTCGGGCTGGATCGCGCGGCCAATTTCGAAAGTCATGCCTGGCATCTGTTCCGCGCCGCCGAAGCTGCGCCGGAAGAAGCGTCTTTGCTGCAGAGCGTGCGGCAGAAACTGTTGGCAGCGCGCGAACGTCGACCGCGCCCGGGACGCGACGACAAGCTGCTGACCAGCTGGAACGCGCTGGCGATCAAGGGCCTTGCGCGCGCGGGCTGCGTGCTGCGGCGCCCGGATTGGGTCGCCATCGCCCGGCAGGCGCTGGATTTCATCCGCGCACGACTCTGGGTCGACGGCCGCCTGCTTGCCACCTGCAAGGACGGCAGGGCGCATCTCAACGCCTACCTCGATGACTACGCGTTCCTGCTCGACGCGCTGCTTGAAATGCTGCAGGCCGACTACCGTGGGGAAGAGCTGCAGTTTGCCTGTGCGCTGGCCGATGCAATGTTGAGCGGCTTTGAAAGCGAGGCGGGCGGTTTCTATTTCACCAGCCATACCCACGAAACGCTGATCTACCGGCCAAAGCAGGCTTACGACAACGCGACGCCGAGCGGCAACGGCATCGCTGCCGTCGCCTTGCAGCGGCTGGGTCACGTGATCGGGGAGCCGCGTTACCTGCAGGCGGCCGAAAACACGCTGAGGGCGTTCGACCGGGTGCTGCGTAACAGTCCGGCGGCATGCCCGAGTCTTTTGCATGCCTTGCAGGAGTATCTGGCGCCACCTGCCATACTCATCCTGCGCGGCCAACCGGAACGGATGGCCGATTGGCAGCGGCGACTCAATGCCGGATTCCGGCCCCACCTGCTTACATTTGCGCTGGATGCGACTGCGGACGGCTTGCCGCCGGCATTGCAGCGGGAATACAGCGATGATGTCAACGCCTGGCTCTGTCGAGGCGTTGAATGTCTGCCCGTGATCGATAATCCGGAAGCTCTGTTGAATGCACTGTCATCACTGCGTTCGAGTTGATTCAGGTCATTCTCAGAACCGTTAAACATGGGTATCATTCGAATGTTGCAAAGGTAGTAAACGGTTGTATTTGAATCACTTAAGACGTCTTAAAAGATCGAGTTGAAGGAGATAGCATGAAAGCAACAATGATGACGATTGCCGCTGCCGGTGCCTTGATGCTGGCCGCACAGGCCAATGCAGCAGATCCGGCAGAAGCCCTGGCACAAAAGAGCGGCTGTCTGGCTTGCCACAGCGTTTCGCAAAAGGTACTGGGTCCGGCCTACAAGGACATCGCAGCCAAGTACAAAGGGGACAAGAGCGCCGAAGCCAAGCTGATTGACAAGGTGAAGAAGGGCGGTAGCGGCGTCTGGGGTCCGATCCCGATGCCGGCAAACAGCCCGCAAGTGAAGGATGAAGATATCAAGACTATCGTTCAGTGGATCCTGAAGATGTAATTGATAACAGGCCGATACGGTCTGTAACAGCAAAGCCAGTCCAAAAGACTGGCTTTTTTGTTGTCTGCGCTCCTGGTACCTGCTGCTTCCCTAGTTGCCGAAGAGGCCTATCAGGGACAGGAAGATGAGGACGATGGCGAGCGGTGAAATGTAGCGGATGATGAACCGCCAGGCAGCATAGGCGCGCGGCTGCAGACCGAGTTCCTCGCGCACGTGTTGCGTGCGCATGACCCAGCCGGCGAACACGGCCATCATGAGCCCGCCCAGCGGCAGCAGAACGGTCGTGGTCAGCTTGTCCAGCGTATCGAAAATGCCGAGGCCGAAGACGATCTTCACGTCCTGCCAGATATTGAAGGAAAGCACGACGCCGATGCCGAGCAGCCAGGTGCAAAAGCCGATCAGGCAGGCGGCGCTGGCACGGGAGATGCGGGTGTTCTCTGTAATCCAGGCGGCAGCCGGCTCAATCAGCGAGATTGACGAAGTCCAGGCGGCGAAAGTGACCAGCACGAAAAACAGCGTGCCGACCACCTGCCCTCCCCACATCATGCCGAATGCCAGCGGCAGGGTCTGGAAAATGAGGCCGGGTCCGGCGCTCGGATCCAGTTGGTGCTCGAATACCAGCGCGTAGATGGTGAGGCCGGCCAGCAGGGCGACCAGCGTATCGGCCAGCGCGATATAGAACGAGGTGCGGGCGATCGAGACATGGCGCTTCAGGTAGGAGCCGTAAACCATGACCGCGCCCATGCCGAGGCTGAGCGAGAAAAAGGCGTGTCCCAGTGCTGCCAGTGCTGCCTGCGGCGTGATCTTGGAAAAGTCCGGCGTGAACATGAAATCGAGCGCACGGACGAAGTCGCCCTTGAGTACGCTGTAGGCCAGCAACAGTAACAGGATCGCGAACAGCGACGGCATCAGGATCTTGCTGGCTTTTTCCAGGCCGTGATTGACGCCGCGGGCGACCACCCAGACGGTCATGGCCGTGAACACCGTGTGCCAGAGCAGCAGGGATGATGGCGAGGCGAGCAGGTCACTGAACATGCGGCCGATGGCGCCGCTGTCGGCGCCGTCGAAATCGCCGGTCACGGCGTGTGCGATGTAGCGGATGACCCAGCCGCCGATGACGCTGTAGAAGGTCAGGATCAGCACCCCGGTCAGTACCCCGATCAAGCCGACCCAGCGCCAGTGTGGCGATGCTGATGCTTCGTGCGCGAGGCGCAGCATGCCGTCGGCCGGATTTCTCTGCGCACGGCGACCGAGCATGACCTCGCACATCATGAGCGGGATGCCGACCAGCAGAATGCAGCCGAGAAACACCAGCACAAAGGCGCTACCGCCGTTGACGCCGGTCATGTAGGGGAATTTCCAGATATTGCCGAGGCCGATGGCGGAACCGGCGGTGGCCATGATGAAGGTCCAGCGGTTGCTCCAGGCGCTTCTGACGGAGGCCCCGCTCATTCCAGGCGCTCTCCGGTCTTGAAGAAGCGATCGGTCTCACTCTTGACGATGCGTGACAGCAGCAGCAGGCCGATCAGGTTGGGGATGGCCATCATGCCGTTCATGAGGTCGGAGAAGTTCCAGACGAACTCCAGGCTGGTGGTTGCACCGACGATGACGGCGGCGATGAAGAATATCCGGTAGACGCGGATGGCACCGGGTCCGAACAGATACTCGACGGCCTTCTCGCCGTAGTAATTCCAGCCGATCAACGTCGAATAGGCGAACAGCACTGTGGCCAGCGCGACGATCAGCGTGCCGCTATGGCCGAGCGTCTCCGCCATGCTGGCGCTGGTCAGCTCAGCGGCGCTGACGCCTTGCGTCCATGCACCTGCCGTCAGGATAACGAGCGCCGTCATCGTGCAGACGACCAGCGTGTCGATGAAGGTCTGCGTCATGCTGACCAGCGCCTGCCGGACCGGATCGTTGGTGCGCGCGGCGGCTGCGGCGATCGGCGCCGAACCGAGGCCGGATTCGTTGGAAAACACGCCGCGGGCGACGCCGAAGCGGATGGCGGCGGCGATGGTGGCGCCGGCAAAGCCGCCGCCGGCGGCGATCGGGTTGAAGGCATGGTAAAAAATCAGGCCCAGCGCATGCGGGATCTCGGCGGCGTTGAGCGCCAGTACCACAAGGGCGGCGGCGATGTAGCCGACGATCATGAACGGTACGAGGAATGATGTGAAGCGGCCGATGGAACGGATGCCGCCGATGATGACCAGCGCTGTCAGCACCATCAGCACGAGGCCGGTCGCCAGCGTGTCGATGCCGAAGGTGCTGTGGAAGATTTTCGCTGCGGCGTTGGCCTGCGTCATGTTGCCGATGCCGAAGGCGGCGAGCGCCGTGAACACGGCGAACATCGTGGCAAGCCAGGGCAGGCCGGCTCCCTTGGCGATGTAGTACATGGGGCCACCGCGCATGCCATGCGGACCTTCTTCGCGGTACTTGATGGCCAGTACCGCTTCGGCGTACTTGGTGGCCATGCCCACGAGGCCGGTCATCCACATCCAGAATACCGCGCCCGGGCCGCCCAGCGTGATGGCGGTGGCGACGCCGACGATATTGCCGATGCCGACCGTGGCGGCGAGTGCCGTCATCAGGGCGGCGAAGTGGCTGATGTCGCCCTTGCCGTGCATCTCCTTGTGGAAGATCATGCGCAGCGCCATGGGCAGGACGCGGAACTGCAGCCCCTTGAGCAGCACGCTCAGATAGATGCCGGTGCCCACCAGCAGGATCAGCATGGGCGGGCCCCATACCCAGCCGGATAGGGTGGCGACGAGATTCTCTGCGGCGTTCATGTCTTGTTGTTTTCCCCGGCGGCGGCTTCAGGGTCGATTATAGACAGTTTTGCCGTATCGATGACAGTCTGCTGTCGGTCTAGCGCTGGCCCAGCCAGTCGCGTGCAGTGAGGAAATCGCTATAGAGCTTCGCTTCTGCGCTGCCGTCGGCCGGTCGCCAGTCGTAGCGCCATTTGACGATGGGCGGCATGGACAGCAGGATGGACTCGGTGCGGCCGTTGGACTGCAGGCCGAACAGCGTTCCGCGGTCATAGACCAGATTGAATTCGACATAGCGGCCGCGGCGATAGGCCTGGAAGTCGCGTTCGCGTTCGCCGTATGGCGAGTCCTTGCGGCGCTGCACAATGGGCAGGTAGGCGTTGATGAAAGCGTCGCCGACGCTCTTCAGCATGGCGAAACTCTGTTCGAAGCCGAGCTGGTGGAAGTCATCGAAGAAGATGCCGCCGATGCCGCGCGGCTCCTTGCGGTGCTTCAGATAGAAGTAGTCGTCGCATTCCTTCTTGAATTGTGGGTAGAGTTCCTTGCCGAACGGGTCCAGCGCATCGCGGCAGGTGCGGTGGAAGTGCACCGCATCCTCCTCGAAACCGTAGTAGGGCGTCAGGTCCATGCCGCCACCGAACCACCAGATATCCGCGTCCTGGCTACCGTTCGGCGCCTTGGCGACGAAGAAGCGCACGTTCATGTGCACGGTGGGGACATAGGGATTGCGCGGATGGAACACCAGCGATACGCCCATCGCTTCCCAGGCACGGCCGGCGGCTTCCGGATGGGCGGCGCTGGCCGACGGCGGCAGCTTGCTGCCCATCACGTGCGAAAAGCCGATGCCGGCGCGTTCGAACACATTGCCTTCTTCCAGCATGCAGGACGTGCCGCCGCCGCCTTCCGGACGTTGCCAGCTATCGTGCAGGAAATGTTTGCCATCGACCATCTGGACGGCTTCGACGATGCGGTTCTGCAGGTTCTGCAGGTATTCGAAAACGGCTTGTGTGTTCATGCGGGGTTCCTGAAAAATTGGCTTAAGGCCGGATGATCTTGCCGCTGGCCAGATCCTGAATGATGGAAGGCTTCTTCGCGCGGCCGGTGCGGCCGGCGATGACGCGGACCTGCTTGCCGAACAGGCGCTGGCATTCGCGGCTGGTCCTGGCCGGCTGGCAACCGCTGCGGTTCGCGCTGGTGGAAACCAGGGCGCTGCCTGATTCGCGACTCAGTCTGGCGGTGAGGGCGTGATTGCTGACGCGTACGGCCAGTGTCGTGTGCTTGCCGGTCAGCCATTTTGGACAATGGCCGGCGGCCGGTACCAGCCAGGTATGGCCGCGCACCGGGTTTTGCCAGGATTGCAGTAGTTGGTTGGTCTGGGCAGCGTTCAATGGCGCCATGTAGGGTTGCAGCTTGCTCAGCCGGTCGGCGACCAGAATCAGGCCCTTGCGTTGCGGCCGACCCTTTAGCCGCAGGATGCGTTGCACGGCCTTGCGATTGCCCGGGTCACAGCCGAGCCCGAAGATGGATTCGGTCGGATAGGCGATGACGCCGCCGGATTTCAGGAAATGGCGCAGACCTCTTGAAATCGCCATGGGCGGCCCCGTGTTTCAGCCCTTGACGGCGCGGTAGCCGATGTCGCTGCGATACTGCGCGCCATCGAATCGGATGTTTTCGATGATCTGGTAGGCGCGGCTCTGGGCGTATTTGACGGTTTCGCCGAGGGCGGTGACGCAGAGCACGCGGCCGCCGCTGGTGACGACCTTGCCATCGACCAGCTTGGTGCCGGCATGGAACACCTGCGCGTCCTCCAGGTGCTCCGGCAATCCGCTGATGACGTCGCCGCTGCGCGGGTTTTCCGGATAGTTCTCTGCGGCCATGACCACGCCGAGGGCGACGCGACGGTCCCATTCCGCGTTCACTTGATCCAGCTCGCCGTCGATGGAGTGTTCCAGTAGGTCGACCAGATCGCTCTTCAGGCGCAGGAGGATGGGCTGTGTTTCCGGGTCGCCCATGCGGCAGTTGAATTCCAGCGTCTTGACGCTGCCTTCGGGGCCGATCATCAAGCCGGCGTAGAGGAAGCCGGTATACGGGATGCCGTCGCTGGCCATGCCGGCTACCGTCGGCGCGATGATCTCGCGCATGGCGCGGGCATGGATTTCCGGCGTTACGACCGGGGCCGGCGAATAGGCACCCATGCCGCCGGTGTTCGGGCCCTGGTCGCCGTCCAGCAGGCGCTTGTGGTCCTGGCTGGTGGCCAGCGGCAGGATGTGCTTGCCGTCGACCATGACGATGAAGCTGGCTTCCTCGCCGGTCAGGAACTCCTCGATGACGACGCGAGCGCCGGCGCTGCCGAGTTTGTTGTCGGCCAGCATGGCGTCGATGGCGGCATGCGCTTCATCCAGCGACATGGCGACCACCACGCCCTTGCCGGCAGCGAGGCCGTCGGCCTTGATGACGATGGGCGCGCCCTGTTGATCAACGTAATCATGGGCAGCCCCGGCATCGGTGAAAGTGGCGTAAGCCGCGGTCGGGATGCCGTGGCGCAGCATGAATGCCTTGGCGAAATCCTTGGACGATTCCAGTTGCGCCGCCGCTTGGGTCGGGCCGAAGATGCGCAGGCCGGCCAGGCGGAAGGCGTCGACCACGCCCTGCGACAGCGTGGCTTCCGGTCCGACCACGGTCAACTGGATGTCTTCCTGCTGCGCGAAGGTCACCAGTTCATCGACCTTGGTGATCGGTACGTTGACCATGTCCGGATCGATCGCGGTGCCGGCATTGCCAGGTGCCACATAGACACGGCTGACCGATTTGTTCTGCGCCAGCTTCCAGGCCAGCGCATGCTCGCGCCCGCCGCCGCCGATGACCAATACTTTCATAACTTGCTTCCCTTGAGCGAGGGAAGGGTAAAGGGTGAAGGGTAAAGGGTGAGCCTCAAAGCTTGTACCCTTTACCCTTCCCGCTTCCCCCTTCCCGGTTTTAATGTCTGAAGTGACGCACGCCGGTCAGTACCATGGCCAAACCGTGTTCGTCGGCCGCGGCGATGACTTCCTCGTCGCGCATGCTGCCACCCGGATGGATGACGCAGGCGGCGCCGGCTTCGGCCAATACGTCGATGCCGTCACGGAACGGGAAGAAGGCGTCGGAAGCGACGACCGAGCCCTGCAGCGTGAGGCCGGCGTTCTGCGCCTTGATGGCGGCGATGCGGGTGCTGTCGACGCGGCTCATCTGGCCGGCGCCGACGCCCAGCGTCATGCCGCCGCCGCAGAAGATGATGGCATTGGATTTGACGTATTTGGCCACGCGCCAGGCGAACAGCAGGTCTTCCATCTGTTGCGGCGACGGTTGTTTCTTGGTGACCACGCGCAAGTCCTCGCGCTTGATTTCCAGGTTGTCGGCGGTCTGGATCAGGATGCCGGAGCCGACGCGCTTGATGTCGTGCGAATTGCGGCCCTGGTGCCAGGCGCTGTCGCCGCCCGGCGGCAGCGCGATCTTCAGCACGCGGACATTGGCCTTGGCCTTGAAGATATCCAGTGCGTCAGCGCTGAAGTCCGGTGCGATCAGCACTTCGACGAACTGCTTGGATACCGCCTCGGCGGTCGCCCCGTCGATCGGACGGTTGAAGGCGATGATGCCGCCGAAGGCCGAGGTCGGGTCGGTCTTGAAGGCCTTGCCGTAGGCTTCCAGCGTCGTGCTGCCGAGTGCGACGCCGCACGGATTGGCGTGCTTGACGATGACGCAGGCGGTGCTGTCGAAGGATTTGACTGCTTCCCAGGCAGCGTCGGCATCGGCGATGTTGTTGTAGGACAGTTCCTTGCCTTGCAATTGCTCGGCCGTGACCAGCGAACCGGGCGCCGGATGCAGGTCGCGGTAGAAAGCGGCCTGCTGGTGCGGGTTCTCGCCGTAGCGCAGGTCCTGGATCTTGACGAAGCGGCCGTTGGTCTGGCCGGGGAACGGGTTGCGCGTGTTGTCGCTGTTGAACGAGGACAGGTAATCGCTGATGGCGGCGTCGTAGTTGCTGATGCGGTTGAACGCGGCGACCGACAGGGCGAAGCGCGTCGCCTGGCTGGTAGCGCCGCCGGTGGCGCGCATTTCGGCCAGCACGTCGGCATATTGCGAGGCGTCGGTCAGCACGGCGACATCCTTCCAGTTCTTGGCGGCGGAGCGCACCATGGCCGGGCCACCGATGTCGATGTTCTCAATGGCTTCTTCCAGCGTGCAATCCGGTTTGGCCACGGTGGCCTCGAACGGATAGAGATTGACTACCACCATGTCGATGTTGGGGATGTTGGCGGCCTGCATGGCGGCGACATGTTCCGGCAGGTCGCGGCGACCGAGGATGCCACCGTGCACCAGCGGGTGCAGCGTCTTCACGCGGCCGTCCAGCATTTCCGGGAAGCCGGTGTAGTCGCTGACTTCGATCACCGGGATGTTGTTTTCCCTGAACAGCTTGGCGGTGCCGCCGGTCGAGAGGATTTCGACGCCGAAGCCGTGCAGTGCCTGTGCGAATTCGAGGATGCCGTTTTTATCGGAAACGCTGATGAGTGCTCTTTTGATCATGGCCATGTTGGAAGTTTCGGAAAGAAGGGAGAGTTACTGAAGGTCGTGCTGCTGCAGTTTCTTGCGCAGGGTGTTGCGGTTGAGGCCGAGGATCTCGGCGGCCTTGCTCTGGTTGCCGCCGGCGCGGTGCATGACATATTCCAGCAGGGGTTTTTCCATGCAGTGCAGCACCATGTCGTAGACCGCGTGCGGCGGCTCGCCGTCGAGGTTGCGGAAGTATTCGTCGAGCGCTGCCTTGACGCAGCTGGCCAGGTTCTGGTTGCTCATCAGGCTGCCAGCGCCTCCGCCGTCGATTCTTCGCTCTCGTCCGCAACGTACTGCAAGCGCTCGCCCTGCGACTGCAACTGGGCGAAGAAGTCGTTGATGGCGCCGAGCTGTTCCTCGATGCTCTGCAACTGGTTCATGTGGTGGCGGAAATTGGCGGAACCGGCCAGACCCTTGGTGTACCAGGAAATGTGCTTGCGCGCGACGCGCATGCCGGTCAGTTCGCCGTAAAAGGCATAGAGGTCGTGCAGATGCTGCAACATGACCTCGTGGATCTCGCTGACGGCCGGTGCAAGCAGGTGTTCGCCGGTATTCAGGTAATGTTCGATCTCGCGGAAGATCCAGGGGCGGCCCTGTGCGGCGCGGCCGATCATGACGGCGTCGGCCTTGGTGTAGTCGAGGACGAATTTGGCTTTTTCCGGACTGGTGATGTCGCCGTTGGCAATCAGCGGGATTTTGATCGCCTGTTTGACAGCGGCGATGGTGTCGTATTCGGCTTCGCCGTGATACAGGCAGGCGCGGGTACGGCCATGCATGGCCAGTGCCTGCACGCCGATGTCCTCGGCCATTTTGGCCACGGCGACGGCATTACGGTTCTGTTTGTCCCAGCCGGTGCGGATTTTCAGCGTCACCGGCACATCGACGGCGCTGACGACAGCCTTGAGGATCTGTGCGACCAGCGGCTCATCCTTCAGCAGTGCCGAGCCGGCCATGACATTGCAGATCTTCTTGGCCGGGCAACCCATGTTGATGTCGATGATCTGCGCGCCATTGTCGACATTGTGGCGGGCGGCTTCCGCCATCATCTTCGGGTCGGCGCCGGCGATCTGCACCGAGATCGGCTCGACCTCGCCTTCGTGGTTGGCGCGGCGCAAAGTCTTGGCGCTACCGTAGAGCAAGGAGTTGGAAGTCACCATCTCGGAGACTGCCAGGCCAGCGCCGAAACGCTTGCACAGCATGCGAAACGGACGGTCGGTGACACCCGCCATGGGGGCGACGACCAGATTGTTTCTCAGTTTGTACGGACCTATCTGCACCGGGATGACTTCACATATCTTGCGGGAAAGCTGCCTATTTTATATGCAAATGCGGTGCGAGCAAACCTCAAATTTCAGCGTCAGCGCTTTTCCGGCGCCGTTACGCGTTCCAATTGCGCCAGCCATGCAATGGCCTGCGTCCGGCTGTCGCCGCACATCTCCGGGCTCGGCCGCAGGCCGCCGCAGACGGCGGGGCGTTCAGGTCGGCCGAAGATCAGGCAGCGCAGGTCGTTGGCCAGTTGCACGCAGCGCACACCGGCTGGTTTGCCCTGAGGCATGCCGGGGATGGGGCTGGTGATGGACGGCGCGATGCAACAGGCGCCGCAATCGGGGCGGCAGTCCATGTCAGCGCGTTTCCAGCCATTGGAAGCCGGCGTTGCTGACGCCTTCGCGCAGTTCCTGCATGGCAGCCTCGACCGCGGCGGCCGGACCCTTGACGCCAAGTTCGATGGTTTTCTGCGGCCCCAATTTTGGCAGGCTGAAGATTCGGGTGTTCGGATATTGACCGGTCAGCCGGTTCATGAGGTCGATCAACTGACTTTCGGCACCGTCCAGCACCAGGATTGCCTGCTCGATGTAATCGCTCTGGTGAAAGAGGTGGGCATAGTGCGTATCGAGGATCCAGTCTGTCATCGGCCAGGCCATTTGCGGGAAGCCCGGCATGAAGTAATGGGAGCCGATCGAAAAGCCGGGCACGCGGTTGACCGGATTGGGGATCAGCGCTGCACCTTGCGGGAAATCCGCCATCAGGACGCGCTTGGGGTAGGCGCCCTCGCCGAACTGCGCTTCGATCTCGGCCACGGCGCCGGCATGGCGCTCGATCGGCAGCCCGGCTGCCGCCGCGGCCGCCTGCCGGGTGCGGTCATCCGGCGTGGCGCCGATGCCGCCGAAGCAGAAGACGATGTCGTCGGTCGCCATGCTGCGCCGCAGCACTGCCGTGATGCGGCTTTCCTCATCACCGACGTACTCGGCACGGGTCAGTTGCAGGCCGCGTTTCTTCAGCGCCTCGATCAGGCGCTTGAGGTGGGCGTCCTCCCGCCTGCCGGAGAGGATCTCGTCGCCGATGATGACGGCGCCGAATAGGGGAGCTGGGTTCATGGTATTAATCTCTGGTTCTTTTTGCAGTTCAGGTAGTGTTTTGTCCGGCAATTCGACCGGTGATTCGCCGATCGGTTGCGTGGTGTGCTCCGGCTGTGATTTTTTCGCGTCCCGCTGCCGCGACTGAACTTGCGCGGCTAAAATAAGCTCTGATTCAGCCAACACCTGAAATTCACGACATGAGCCACGACCATTCCGACGACGACATCCTGTGCCCATGCAGCGGCACGCGCCGCGGGCAGATCCGCGCCTACTTTCTGCAGGGGCTGGATGCCGATGCCATTTCGCGCAAGACCGGCGCCTTGTCCGGTTGCGGCGGCTGCGAATGGGAGATCGGCGAGTATCTGCAGGTGTTGGCGGACGAGGCTGGGGCGAGCAATCCGGCCGTTACCGCAACAGACAAGTCTCAGCAATAAATCCACTGCGCCGTCAGTGCGCGGCTTCCCAGTTCGCGCCGACGCCGACTTCGGCCAGCAGCGGCACGTCCAGTCTGGCCACGCCCTGCATCAGTTGCGGCAGCTTTTCTTTCACCAGTGCCAGTTCGGCTTCCGGCACTTCCAGCACCAGTTCGTCGTGCACCTGCATGATGAGTTTGCTCTGCAGATGCTCCTGCTCCAGCCAGCCCTGTACCGCAATCATCGCCAGCTTGATGAGGTCGGCGGCCGTGCCTTGCATGGGCGCGTTGATGGCCGCGCGTTCGGCTCCGGCCCGGCGCATGCCGTTGGGGCTGTTGATCTCTGGCACCCACAGGCGGCGGCCGAAATAGGTTTCGACGTAGCCTTGCGCCTTGGCCTGCGCGCGCGTGCTGTCCATGTAGTCGCGTACGCCGGGATAGCGCGCGAAGTAGCGCTCGATATAACTGGCGGCCGCGCTGCGCTCGATGTTGAGGTTCTGTGCCAGGCCGAAGGCGCTCATGCCGTAGATCAGGCCGAAGTTGATGACCTTGGCGTAGCGTCGCTGCTCGCTGCTGACGGCGTCGCGCTCAACGCCGAAGATTTCGGCGGCGGTGGCGCGGTGGATATCCTCGCCGGCGGCGAACGCCTGCAACAGGCCTTCATCCTGCGACAGATGCGCCATGATACGCAGTTCTATCTGCGAATAGTCGGCGGAGACGATGCAGCTGCCGGGCGGGGCGATGAAGGCTTCGCGGATGCGGCGGCCTTCGGCCGTGCGCACCGGGATGTTCTGCAGGTTGGGGTCTGAGCTGGCGAGCCGGCCGGTGACCGCCACCGCCTGACTGTAGCTGGTGTGCACGCGGCCGGTGTTGGGGTCTATCATCTTCGGCAGCTTGTCGGTGTAGGTCGACTTCAGTTTGGCCATGCCGCGATATTCGAGAATGACCTTGGGCAGCGGGTAATCCAGTGCCAGCTCTTGCAGCACGTCCTCGTCGGTCGACGGTGCGCCGGACGGGGTCTTTTTCAGCGGCTTGATGCCGAGCTTGCCGAACAGAATCTCCTGCAGCTGTTTGGGCGAGCCGAGGTTGAACGGCTGACCGGCCAGTTCGAACGCCTGCTGTTCCAGCGCCATCAACTTCTGGCCGAGTTCGTGGCTCTGCTGGTTCAGCATCTGCCGGTCAATGAGGACGCCGTGGCGTTCCATTGTGAACAGGATGCCGGACACCGGCATCTCGATCTCGCCGTAAATGTGTGCCAGCTTGGCATCGCCTTCGATCTGCGGGAACAGCGCCTGATGCAATTGCAGCGTGATATCGGCATCCTCGGCGGCATATTCGCTGGCGACGTCAATGGCGACCTGGCTGAAGCTGACCTGCTTGGCACCCTTGCCGGCCACTTCTTCATAGGTGATGGTCTTGACGCCCAGATGGCGCATGGCCAAGTCGTCCATGCCGTGGCTGCGGTGGCTTTCCAGCACGTAGGACTGCAGCAAAGTGTCATGCTGGATGCCGTTCAGCGCGATGCCGTGGTTGGCCAGCACGTGCTGGTCATATTTGAGGTTCTGGCCGACCTTCTTGATGGCCGAGTTTTCCAGGATGGGCCGCAGTTTCTCCAGCGTACGGTCGAAATCCAGTTGATGCGGTGCCCCTGCGTAATCGTGCCGCAGCGGCAGATAGGCTGCCTCGCCGGCGGTGACGGCGAACGACATGCCGACCAGTTTGGCCAGCATGGGGTCGAGCGAAGTGGTTTCAGTGTCGAAGCAGAACAGCGGCGCCGATTCGAGCTTTTGCAGCCAGAGGTCGAGTTCTGTCTCGCTTATCAGCGTCTGGTACTGCCGTTTTTGCGCAGAGGCGGCGAACAGGTCGGTCGGTGCGTGATGCTGGCTCGGCGTCGATTGGTCGCTGGCCGGTTGCGCGCTGCTGTTGGATGCGCTGCCCGTTGGTTGTGGCTGATCCAGTTCACGCCGCCAGCTCTTGAAATCCAGGCGGTCGAACAGTTCGATCAGTTTGGCCTTGTCCTGCGGCTGCGGGGCGAGGTCGGCCAGATTCTCGCGGATGCCGACATCGCAGCGGATGGTGATCAGTTCACGGGCGGTCGGCAGCCAGGGCAGGGCGCGGCGCAGATTCTCGCCGACCACGCCGGTAATCTCGTCGGCGTGCGCGACGATGTTGTCGAGCGAGCCGTACTGTTTCAGCCATTTGACTGCGGTCTTGGGGCCGACCTTTTCCACGCCCGGCACGTTGTCCGAACTGTCGCCGATCAGCATCAGGTAATCGACGATGCGTTCGGGCGGAATGCCGAACTTGGCCTCGACGCCGGCGATGTCGAGCACCTCGTCGCCCTTGCGATAGGCGTTGGGCATGGTGTTGACCAGCGTCACGTGCTCGTTGACCAGTTGCGCCATGTCCTTGTCGCCGGTGGAGATGATGACGCGCATACCTTCGCGCTCTGCCTGTTTCGCCAAGGCGCCCATGACGTCGTCGGCCTCCACGCCTTCCTCGACGATCAGCGGCCAGCCCAGAGCCTTGATGGCTTCGTGCAGCGGGGCGATCTGCGCGCGCAGGTCGTCCGGCATGGCGGCGCGGTTGGCCTTGTATTCGGGGTAGATGTCGTCGCGGAAGGTTTTACCTTTGGCATCGAATACGCAGGCGCTATAATCGGCGGGGTAGTCCTTGTGCAGGCGGCGCAGCATGTTGAGCACGCCCTGGATGGCGCCGGTGGGTTCGTTCTGGCGGTTGCGCAGGTCCGGCATGGCGTGGAATGCGCGATAGAGATAAGACGAACCATCGACCAATAACAACGTTTTCATATGGGATCCTGATATGACTGCTGCAAAAAAATTACCCAAGGTGATCGATCCGGAAATCCTGGAGCAAATGCACCCATCGCACGAGTCGTGGCATGCATTCGAGATTATGTCAGAATTCGTCGATGCCACCGAACGCCTGAAGCAGATCACGCCCGCGGTTTCCATCTTCGGCAGTGCACGCACCAAGCCCGATCACCCGCATTACAAACTGACGGAAGAGATAGCCAGGAAGTTGTCCGATGCCGGCTTCACCGTGATCTCGGGCGGCGGGCCAGGCATCATGGAGGCGGCCAACAAGGGCGCCTATTACGGCACTTCGCCCAGCGTCGGCCTCAATATCGTGTTGCCGCATGAACAGGTCAGCAACCCGTATCAGGACGTCAGCCAGAATTTCAGCCACTTCTTCATGCGCAAGGTGATGTTCGTCAAGAACGCCTCGGCCTATGTCGTCATGCCCGGCGGATTCGGTACGCTGGATGAGCTGATGGAAGCATTGACGCTGATCCAGACCAGCAAGACACGCAAGATTCCGTTGATTCTGGTCTGTTCCGATTTCTGGGAGGGGCTGCTCGACTGGTTGCGCAACACGCTGGTCGCGCAAGGCATGGCCTCGCCGGAAGACATGGATCTGATGCAGGTGATCGACGACCCCGACCAGATCGTCGAAGCGATCTTCCAGCACTACGAACACCGCGGTTTCGAGCCTTCGCCGAAGGAACTGCAGGTCCAGCTTTACCTGTAAGGACAGGGCGCGCTGCGCTGCAAGAATTGAGCGCAGCGCGCGACGCTTTTTGATAGAATCCGATTGTCTTTCAATGGATGTTGAGCTTATGCGCCGCCTACGATTGTTTCTCGCAGTTACCTTGATGTTGCCGATGCTGGCCTGGGCGGCGGACGACGTTCCTCCCGACCTTGAACCCTTGCCGGAAGTGCCGCCGCCACCGGCGGTGCTGGATGGTGCGGGCGTAGATGAGCCCGAAGTCACGATCATTCAGCGGGACGAGGAGACGGTGGAGGAATACCGCATCAACGGCGAGCTCTACATGCTGAAGATCACGCCCAAACACGGCGTGCCGTATTACCTGCAGAAAGAGGATCAGGACGGCGGCTGGTCGAGGTTCGACGGACCGTCGCCACCGCTGAGCATTCCGAAATGGGTCATCTTCCGTTTTTAATCCGCTGGTTTCACTGAGGTAGGCAGGCGCCACGCGAGCAACGCCGGGCGCCGGCCTTGTATTTATGTCCGTATTCACCACTGTTACCGAAGCGCAGCTCCGCACCTGGCTTGAAAATTATCCGCTGGGCGAGTTGCTGGAGCTCAAGGGCATCGCTTCCGGCATCACCAACACCAATTATTTCGTCACGACGACGACCGGTCGTTATGTGCTGACTCTGTTCGAGAAGAACACGGCGGAGGAGCTGCCGTACTTTCTTGATTTAATGGATCATCTGGCCACGCACGACATCCCTTGTCCGGCGCCGGTGCACCGCCATGACGGGCAGTCGCTGGGCATGCTCAACGGCAAGCCGGCGGCCTTGGTGACCTGTCTGCGCGGCAAGTCGCTGGAGCGGGCCAGCGAGCAGCACTGCCGCGAGATTGGCCGCGTGCTGGCGCGCATGCATGAGGCCGGCACCTCGTTCGAGCAGCAGATGGACAATCCGCGTGGCAAGGCCTGGCGCATCGCCACCGCGGTCGAGGTCATGCCCTTGATGGAGACCGGCGCGGCCAACCTGCTAAGCCGCGAACTCAAGTACCAGTCCGGACAGGATCTGGACGCGCTGCCGCACGGCGTGATCCATGCCGACCTGTTCCGCGACAACGTGCTGTTCGACGGCGACGAACTGGGCGGCTTGATCGATTTCTACTATGCCTGCAACGACGTGTTGCTGTATGACGTGGCGATCGCGGTCAACGACTGGTGCATCGAAGCGGATGGTCATCTCGATCCGTTCCGGACGCAGGCACTGCTCGACGGCTATGAGGAATATCGCCGGCTGACCGAAGAGGAAAGGATTGCCTGGCCGCTGATGCTGCGCATCGCCGCCATGCGTTTCTGGCTTTCCCGTTTGTATGATTTGTATTTCCCGCAGCAGGGCGAATTGATTCATGCCAAGGACCCGGAACATTTCCGGCGCATCCTGCAGCATCACATCGCGCAGCAGGCGGAGGCAGTCGACTGATGCAGGATGCCGTCGACAAACAGCGCAGGATGGGGTCGTTCAAGGCCGGCCTCGACTGGGTCTATCGCAGCGTCTTTCTGTTCCGGCAGAACCCGCCCAAGTGGCTGATTCATGCGCTACTGTACGCGGTGCTGTTCATCATGCTGCCGTCCGTACCGGCGATGCCGGTGCTGATCAGCCTGCTTATCATCCTGTTCTGGCCGACATTTCTGGCACTGTTCATGGGCGTTTACCGCGAGGCGGATGCCGGCCGCGAGACCGAGCCGCGCGAACTGGTGGAGGAGATCAAGCCGAATATCGTCAGGCTAATCACGCTGGGCGGGGTCTTTCTGGCTTACGGCATCCTGACCGGCGTGCTGCTCAAGGACGAGATGGCCGCGCTCAATGTGCTGGTGAGCGAGAAAGCTGAGGCGGAGATCGTCATGCAGCAGTTGTCGCCGCTGGTCATCAAGATGCTGCTGATCCTGACCCCGATGATCATGGCCAGCTGGTTTTCGCCGATGCTTGTCGGGTTTCATGGTTATGGCGTGCTGGAGGCGATTCGGCAGAGTTTCTGGCAATGCGGCCGGTATCTGCTCGCCATTGCAGTGGCTTGGACACTGCTCGGTCTGGCTCTGTTTATCGTGCTGCTGATCGCCAGCCTTTTCGTCGGTATCGTTACCGCCATATCGGCGCTGCTCGGCACCTTCCTGATGAGTCTGGTCGTCTTCGCCATGCTGCTGCTGGTGACCTATTTCCTGCTGGCCATCCAGTACTTCAGCTATCGCCATGTCTATTACCGGCCGCCGGCTGCGGAAGCCGCCGCGCCGGAGCAGGACGCCGGCTAGACCTTCTCCAGTTTGGCATATTCCAGTGCCAGCCACTTCAGCCCTTCGCGGCCGAAATTGATCTGCACGCGCAGGTCGTTGCGGTTGCCCTCGTAGCTTACCACCACGCCCTGGCCGAACTTGGCATGCGCCACCGCCTGGCCGATCTTCCACGGCATGGCCTCCTGCTGACTGGTGGTCGGTGTTGAGGGCTGCCAGGTGTCGGCCTGTGCCATGCGGGCCGTGCTGGCGGTCGCGTTGAGGCGCTTCAGCAGTTCTTCCGGGATTTCGTCGAGAAAGCGTGACGGGATGCCGTAACGCACCTGCCCGTGCAGCATGCGGCTCTGCGCGTGACTCAGGTAAAGCCGCTGCCGGGCGCGGGTGACGGCGACGTACATCAATCGTCTTTCCTCTTCGAGGCCGCTGCTTTCGTACATGCTCTGCTCGTGCGGGAACAGGCCTTCTTCCAGACCGCTGATAAAGACCGTTTTGAATTCGAGGCCCTTGGCCGAATGCACGGTCATCAGCTGCAGCGCATCGCGTCCGGCATCGGCCTGATGCTCGCCGGCCTCGAGGCTGGCGTGGCTGAGGAATTGCGTCAGCAGCGATTGCGTTTCGCCGTTCTCGTCGACCTGCATGCCGATATCCTGGTTCATGAAAGCGACGGCGGCGTTGACCAGTTCGTCGAGGTTGGCGATGCGATCCTCGCCTTCCTTTTCGCCCGCATAGTATTGGCGCAGGCCCGAGAGGTTGCTGGCGAGATCGGACATCTCCGGCAGTGTCAGGCCGATGGCTTCCTCCTGCATCTGCTTTATCAGGGCGACGAAGCCGTCGATACCCTTGCCCAGCCGGCCGTCGCCGACCTTGTTGACGGCGGCCTGCCACAGGCTGCATGACTGCTGGCGGGCGGCTTCCTGCAACTGCTCCAGGCTGCGGGCGCCGATGCCGCGCGTCGGGAAATTGATGACGCGCAAGAGGGCGGTATCGTCTTCCGGATTGGCGATCAGGCGCAGATAGGCCAGCGCATGCTTGATCTCGGCGCGTTCGAAGAAGCGCAGGCCGCCGTAGACGCGGTAGGGCAGACCGGCGGTGAACAGCGCATGTTCCAGTACTCGCGACTGGGCGTTGGAACGGTAGAGCATGGCGATCTGGTTCAGGTCCATGCCATCGGCATGCAGCATTTTGATCTCGTCGACAATGAAGTTGGCCTCGTCGATGTCGTTATAGGCCTGATAGACGCGGATCGGTTCGCCCTTGCCGGCCGACGTCCACAGGTTCTTTCCGAGTCGGTTGCGGTTGTGCGTGATGATGGCGTTGGCGGCGTCGAGGATGTTGCTGTGCGAGCGGTAGTTCTGTTCCAGCTTGACGATGCTTTGCACGTTGAAATCTTGTTCGAGATCGCGCATGTTGCCGACGCGAGCACCGCGGAAGGCGTAGATCGACTGGTCGTCGTCGCCGACGGCGAAGATGCAGTTCTCTTGCCCCGCCAGCAGTTTCAGCCACTGGTACTGCAGGCGGTTGGTGTCCTGGAACTCGTCGACCAGGATGTATTTGAACCGGCTCTGGTAATGCTGGCGCAGGTTGCTGTCGCGGCCCAGCAGTTCGTAGCAGCGCAGCAGCAGCTCGGCGAAGTCGGCGACGCCTTCGCGCTGGCATTGCTTGTCGTATTCCTCGAAGATTTCGCGCATCCGCTGTGAGTGGCTGTCGTAGGCTTCCACACTGTGGGCGCGCAAGCCCTCTTCCTTGCAGCTGTTGATGTAGCCCATGACCTGTTTGGGCGGGAATTTCTCGTCGTCTACGTTCATCGCCTTCATCAGGCGCTTGATGCTGGAAAGCTGGTCGGCCGTGTCGAGAATCTGAAACGTGGCCGGCAGGCCGGCTTCGCGGTGGTGCGCGCGCAGCAAACGGTTGCAGAGGCCGTGGAAGGTGCCGACCCACATGCCGCGCGTGTTGATCGGCAGCATGGCGGAAAGTCGTGTCAACATCTCTTTGGCTGCCTTGTTGGTGAAAGTGACGGCCAGCAGGCCGTGCGGCGACACCTGGCCGGTCTGGATCAGCCATGCGATGCGGGTGGTCAGGACGCGGGTCTTGCCGCTGCCGGCACCGGCCAGAATCAGCGCGGATTGGCGGGGCAGGGTGACGGCTTCGAGCTGCTTTTCGTTGAGGCCGGCGAGCAGGTTGCCGGAATCGGGTGGCGTGTTCATGCGCGTTATTATCGCATGCAAACGTGGCGGAATCTGGCCCGGAATTTGGTGTGGCAGAAATGGAACTAATGACGAAAGCGGTCTGTCATAAAAGCAGACGAGAACATCCGTCTCCCGCTTCTCCTCCCTGAGCGGGTAGCCTTACTGACGAGGCTTCTCTACCCCGATTTCATCCCCTTAAATCGGGGTTTTTTTTGCGCGCGATTTTTGCATCTGTTGTGCCGGGTTGTCCCAGTGTCGCGTCTTTAGGTTCGAATTGGGGTTCGAGTCAGCGCTTGCAGTATATGCCACAAATTTTCCCCGAGTAAAGCATCAAAAACAAAAAGCCCCGCAGTGCGGGGCTTTTTGTCAGTGCGATTGCCTTTTGGTCAAAAGACCGCAGGCATAGGGCATGAGGCAATGCTTACATCATGCCGCCCATGCCACCCATACCGCCCATGTCAGGCGCAGCAGGGGCGTCTTCCTTAGGCAGTTCGGCGATCATGCAGGCGGTGGTCAGCATCAAGCCGGCGACGGAAGCTGCGTGTTGCAGCGCGGTGCGGGTGACCTTGGTCGGGTCCAGCACGCCCATCTCCACCATGTCACCATAGGTTTCGTTGGCGGCATTGTAGCCATAGTTGCCCTTGCCGGCTTCGACGTTGTTGACGACGACGGACGGCTCGTCACCGGCGTTGGCGACGATTTGGCGCAGCGGTTCTTCCACGGCGCGCAGCACGATCTTCACGCCGGCATCCTGGTCGTGATTGTCGCCCTTGACCTTGGCGACGGCAGCGCGGGCGCGGATCAGCGCAACGCCACCGCCGGCCACGATGCCTTCTTCAACCGCAGCGCGGGTTGCGTGCAGGGCGTCTTCGACGCGGGCCTTCTTTTCCTTCATTTCAACTTCGGTCGCGGCACCGACCTTGATCACGGCAACACCGCCGGCCAGCTTGGCGACACGTTCCTGCAGCTTTTCACGGTCGTAGTCGCTGGTCGATTCTTCGGCTTGCTTCTTGATCTGGTCGATACGGGTCTTGATGTTGGACTCGTCGCCGGCGCCGTCGATGATGATGGTGTTTTCCTTGCTGACTTCGATACGCTTGGCCTGGCCCAGGTCTTCCAGCTTGATGTTTTCCAGCTTGAGGCCCAGTTCTTCGGCGATCACGGTACCGCCGGTCAGGATGGCGATGTCTTCCAGCATGGCCTTGCGGCGGTCACCGAAGCCAGGCGCCTTGACTGCACAGGTCTTCAGGATGCCGCGGATGTTGTTGACGACCAGGGTCGCCAGTGCTTCGCCGTCGATGTCTTCGGCGATGATCATCAGCGGCCGGCCGGCCTTGGCAACTTGTTCCAGTGCTGGCAAGAGGTCACGGATGTTGGAGATCTTCTTGTCGTAGAGCAGGACGAACGGATTCTCCAGCAGCGCGATCTGGCGATCGGCGTTGTTGATGAAGTATGGGGACAGGTAGCCGCGGTCGAACTGCATGCCTTCGACCACGTCCAGTTCGTTCTGCAGGCCGGAGCCGTCTTCCACGGTGATCACGCCTTCCTTGCCGACCTTGTCCATGGCGTCAGCGATGATCTGGCCGATGGATGCGTCGGAGTTGGCGGAGATGGAGCCAACCTGGGCGATTTCCTTGCTGGTGGTGCATGGCTTGGACATGTTCTTCAACTCGGCGACTGCAGCTTCAACCGCCTTGTCGATACCGCGCTTCAGGTCCATCGGGTTCATGCCGGCAGCAACAGACTTCATGCCTTCGCGGATGATGGCTTGTGCCAGTACGGTGGCTGTGGTGGTGCCGTCACCGGCGATGTCGGAGGTCTTGGAAGCGACTTCCTTGACCATCTGTGCGCCCATGTTTTCGAACTTGTCCTTCAGTTCGACTTCCTTGGCGACGGACACGCCGTCCTTGGTGATGGTCGGGGCGCCGAACGAGCGCTCCAGCACCACGTTGCGGCCCTTGGGTCCCAGTGTCACCTTGACGGCATCGGCCAGGATGTTCACGCCGTTGACCATCTTGTGGCGAACTTCGTCGCCGAATCTTACGTCTTTAGCAGCCATTGTTTGTTTCTCCTTGAAATCGTTTTGCCACAGCGCTCATGAAACTTGCCGAGACAAGCCCGGTATTCCCTGTTTGCACTGTGGCTGAAATGGTTTTGGGGTGATTAGGCCTCGATGACGCCCATCAGGTCTTCTTCGCGCATGACCAACAGCTCTTCGCCGTCGACCTTGACCGATTGACCTGCGTACTTGCCGAACAGCACCTTGTCGCCGACCTTGACGTCCAGAGGGATCAGTTTGCCGGCTTCATCCTTCTTGCCGGCGCCGACAGCGATGATTTCGCCTTGATCCGGCTTCTCGGTGGCAGTGTCAGGAATGACGATGCCGGAAGCGGTGGTGCGGACTTCTTCCAGTCTTTTGACGATCACGCGATCGTGTAAAGGACGAATTTTCATGAAATGCTCTCCTTGAGATTAAAACGAAATGCTCATCGCGCAAGTCGCGCTGAGTGACAGATATTGGGGCAGACCGTTGCTGTTAGCACTCATGTCCACCGAGTGCTAATGATAGGGGCGGACGCAGATTATTTCAAGGGGTGATGTTGCGAGCTGATAGATGTAAAAGAAGGTTGAGCCTGAAAATTCAGGCTCTTGCGAGCAGGGGAAAGGCGGTTATCCCGCATCTTCCGGCCGGACCATCAGGCCGGAAGATGCGGATCGGGTGCCAGGCAACTCATTCCAGTTGCTGTTTGAGTTCCGATTGCGCCTTGTTGGCTTCCGGATGCACCAGATTCAGCGCGATCGCCTGATGCAGGTTGTAGTCCGCGCTTTGCAGGTTGCCCAGGTGTTGCTGGGCCAGTCCGAGTGCGTACCAGGCTTCCGCGCAATCTGGTTGTTCGTTGACCCATGCCATGCTGATGCTTTCCAGTGTCTTCCAGTCCTCGGTCTGGATCGGGTGTACGACGCGCATGAAGAACGGGCGCTTTTCCTCTGGCGCATCCCAGAATGGTGGTTCCTCCTGGGCGGCGACGGTTTTCAGCGGTTGTTCCAGCAACGGTCTCACCCAGTCGACCGGGATGTTGTAGTAAAAGGCGTTGCGGCCCGGACTTTTCAGCGTGACTAGACCGACCAGCGTGCCATCGTCGGTGAACAGCGGTCCGCCGCTGCCGCCCATGCGGAAATCGGCGGTGGCGCGGATGATGTTGCCGTTGTCGTAGGGGTAGAGGCCGGTTACTTCGCCGTAGGTGGTCAGCGGCTTCTTGGCGTTGTTCGGGAAGCTGATGGTGAACACCGGCTGTTCGTATTGAAGCTGTTTGCTGCTGCCGAGCTTGACCGGCGGCAAGTCCAAACCCTGGAACTGCAGCAGGCAGAGGTCATGTTTCCAGTCGGCCTTGACGCCGATGGGCGTGAAGCTTTCGCCGTATTTGCTGATACGCACGCCCTGCGCGTTGGCGACCACGTGGCAGTTGGTGGCGACATGATCCTTGGCGACCACGACGCCGGAGCCGACGCCATGGTGGCCTTGCGGGTTGATCACGTGAATCTTGACGACGGAAGGCTTGAGGTCGTAGACCAGGCCGTCAGCCGGTTGCGCGTAGGCATGTAGCGACGCCAGCAGCGGCGTCGCAAGCAGAATGAATGGCTTCATGGCAGTTAATCCCCAGATTGACTGTTACTGAGACAAGCAGAATGAATGGCTTCATGGCAGTTAATCCCCAGATTGACTGTTACTGAGACAATTTTATGGCAACTGAATTCCATCGTGGCCGAGATATCGACCCTCTTCGGCATGGACGCGAATTTAATTGAAAACTAGAATGGTCAAAGGAAGTATCGAGTACGCAGAGGAAAGGCCGACATGGCAACCGAGATCAGCAACGCCGCAATCCAGCAGATCAATATCAGCTACAATCCGGTAGAGGATCGGCTGCTGCTGAAAATCGGTTTTTCCGATGACGCTGAGCTGGCGGTGTGGCTGACCCGCCGTTTGGTCAAGATCATGTGGCAGTTGCTGCAGACGGATGAAATCGTGAGCAGTCAGGGCACGCTCAGTGCGGGGCCTCTGGCGCTCGACCCCGCCAGACCGGCTGGTTTGAAGAAGCTGGACTTCACTTCCGAATACAAGCAGCGCGATACCATCAATCAGCATGCGATCCTGCTGGCAAAGGATTGCCTGCTGCTGAAGTCGGCCGACCGCCAGGCCATGCTTGAACTGGCCTGCAGCAACGGTCAGGCAGTCAAACTGGCGCTGACCCCGGAATTGGCGGTGGCGCTTGTCAACATGCTGCAACTGGTCAGCAAGGAAACGGCGTGGGGCCTGTCTATGGGGTTGCATGCGCCGGTGCTGGACTCCATACAGACCAGCACTTCGCTGCATTGACGTGGCGCCTGCGGCCCAGTCGCATACCCGGAAAGTCGAGATGGAAAACCAGGAATTGTTGCAAAGAAGTCTGCGCGCGGTGTGGCATCCGTGCACGCAGATGAAGTCACACGAGAGCGCGCCGCTGGTGCCGATCAGTCACGGGCAGGGCGTCTGGCTTTACGACATGGATGGCAAGCGCTATCTGGACGCGGTCAGCTCGTGGTGGGTCAACTTGTTCGGCCACAATCAGCCGCAGATCAAACAGGCGATTTGCGAGCAGATGGACGCACTGGAGCATGTCATCCTGGCCGGTTTCACGCATGAGCCGGTGGTCAGGCTGTCGGAACGCCTGGCGGCACTGACTGGACTGGGTCACTGTTTCTACGCTTCAGATGGCGCCTCGGCGACCGAGATCGCGCTGAAAATGAGCTTTCATTACTGGCGCAACAGCGGCAAGCCAGGCAAGACCCGTTTTCTCAGCTTGCAGAACGGTTATCACGGCGAAACCCTTGGGGCGCTGTCGGTGACGGATGTCGCCATTTTCAAGGACACCTATGCGCCATTGTTGCTGCAAAGTGAGCAGATGCCGAGTCCGGACTGGCGGTTGGCGGCAGAAGGGGAAAGTGCCGAGCAATATGCCTCGCGTTGCGGCGATGCGCTGGAGCAGCACATCGCCGCCCATCATGAGCAGATCGCGGCCTTCATCCTGGAGCCGTTGGTGCAATGTGCGGCCGGCATGGCGATGTATTCGTCGCTCTACCTGCAGCGGGCGCGGGACATCTGCAGCCGCTACCAGGTGCATTTGATCGCGGACGAGATCGCGGTCGGTTTCGGCCGCACCGGCACCATGTTCGCCTGCGAGCAGGCGGCCATCCGGCCCGATTTCATGTGCCTGTCCAAGGGCATCACCGGCGGCTATCTGCCCTTGTCCGTCACGCTCTGTACCGAAGAAATCTATCAGGCTTTCTACGACGACAGCGCGGTACGCGGTTTCCTGCATTCGCACAGCTATACCGGCAATCCGCTGGCCTGTGCCGCCGCGCTGGCGACGCTGGATATCTTCGAGCGGGACGGGGTGTTGGAGTCAAACCTGCGCAAATCGGCGTATATGAAGCAGCAGTTGGAGCAGGCTCTGGCTGGTTTGCCGGTCATGCATGCGCGTCAGCAGGGCATGATCGCCGCCTTCGATGTCATCAGTGTGCGCCAGGATTTCCAGCGCGATTTCTATCAGGCGGCGTTGGCGCGCGGGCTGTTGTTGCGGCCGATCGGCAACACGGTGTACCTGATGCCGCCTTACGTCATCAGCGACAGCGAGATCGACTGGATGTGCGGCGAGATTGCGCAACTGCTGCAGGAGCGGTTGACCTGATGCGGGCGGGGCTGAGATTTTGTTTCGGCTTGTGCGCGTTGCTGCTGACGCCGTTCGCCCAAGCCCAGTTGCCGGCGGTGGTCGAGCAGGCGCTGATCAAGCAGTCCGTACCGCTGGACGCAGTTTCGGTCTATGTGCGCCAGATCGGCAACGAGAAAGCGCTGATCGCCCATAACGCCGAGACAGCCATGAACCCGGCTTCCACCATGAAGCTTTTGACCACCTATGCAGCGCTGGACCTGCTGGGCCCGGCTTACCGCTGGCGCACGGAGATCTATCGCGATGGCGAGCTGTTCGACGGCGTGCTGCTGGGCAATCTGGTGATCAAGGGTTACGGCAATCCGGAGCTGATGCAGCACGACATGTGGCGCATGCTGAGCGACCTGCGGCAGACCGGTCTGCGCGAAATCCGCGGCAGCCTGATTCTGGACGACACCTATTTTTCTCCGGAGCAGATCGATGCCGGCCGGTTCGACAACGAACCTTATCGCGCCTATAACGCCATCCCCAACGCGCTGACCAGCAACCTCAATTCCACCAGCTTCAAGTTCTATAGCGAAAGCGGCCGCGTCATGGTGCAGGCCAGCCCGCCGTTGCCGGGCATCACGCTGATCAATCGGCTGCAGCCACTGATCGGTGCCTGTGGTGACTGGCGCAGCAGGCTGCAATACGAGGTGCAACAGCAGGGCGCGCAGGCCAAGGTCGCCTTTTCCGGCGGCTTCCCCGTCAGCTGCGAAGAGAAATATCTGGATCTTAGCTTGTTCGGGCATGCGTCATACACCTATCAGCTGTTTCGCGAGATCTGGCAGCAGCTGGGCGGTACCCTGGCCAACGGTTTCCGGCAGGATGTTTTGCCGCCGCAGGCGGTCAGGCTGAGCGTGCATCACTCGCAGCCTCTTGCTGACGTCATCCGTCGCGTCAACAAATACAGCAACAACCTGATGACGCGGCAACTGCTGCTGACCATCGCCGCCGAGCGAACCGGCCAGCCCGGCACCGAAACCAGCGGCGCCAAGGCGATACAGCTGTGGCTGGCGAGCAAGGGGCTGAACTTTCCGGAACTGGTGATCGACAACGGCTCCGGGCTTTCGCGCATCGAGCGCATCAGCGCGCGGCATCTGGGTGAACTGCTGCTGCATGCCTACGCCAGTCCACTGATGGCCGAACTGATGTCCTCGTTACCGCTGTTGGCGGTCGACGGCACGGCGATGCGGCGTTTGAACGGCAAGCCGGTACAGGGCCGCGCGCATATCAAGACCGGCTCGCTCGACGGCGTGCGCGCGCTGGCAGGCTTCGTGCTGGATGAACAGGGCCGCCGCTGGGTGGTGGTCTTTATCGCCAACCACGCCGAGGCGGGCAATAGCCGCGCCGCACAGGATGCCTTGCTCGAGTGGGTCTATCACGGGGACTGAGCTGTTCCCGCAGGCGTCAGCGGCCAACGAGCTTTAGCGTCATTTCCGGGGCGGCAGGCACGCGGCAGGCCGCTGTTTCGGGTATCATATCGGCAGTTAATTCGGAGTCAGTGCATGCAATCAGGCAAATATCTTTTGGCGGCCATGTTGATGACCGCATTCGCCGTCAGCGGCTGTCAGGCAGCGACGGAATCTTCACCATCCATGAATCAAGAAGGAAAGACCATGACCCAACCGGTTACCGAACTCATCAAAATCGATACGCTGGTAGGCAACGGCCGTGAAGCGGAGATCGGCTTCAACGTCACCGTGCACTACACCGGCTGGCTGTACGACCCGAGCAAGCCCGACAACAAGGGCCAGAAGTTCGACAGCTCGGTCGATCGCGGTGAGCCGTTCGTCTTTTACCTCGGCGGCGGCCAGGTGATCCAGGGTTGGGATCAGGGCTTCGCGGGCATGAAGATCGGCGGCAAGCGCACGTTGATTATCCCGCCGGAAATGGGTTACGGCGCACGCGGTGCCGGCGGCGTGATTCCGCCGAACGCGACGCTGGTGTTCGACGTCGAGCTGCTTGGCGTCAAGTAAGCCGACATGAAAGCGCGCATCAAATGGGTTGAGAACGTCTGCTTCATGGGCGAATCCGACAGCGGCCATGCCGTGATCCTGGACGGCGCGCCGGATGCCGGCGGCCGCAATCTCGGCATGCGACCGATGGAAATGCTGCTGATCGGCATGGGGGGTTGCACCTCGTTCGACGTCGTGACCATCCTGAAGAAGGCGCGTCAGCCGGTGACCGACTGCGTGGCCGAGATCGAAGCCGAACGCGCCGACAGCGTACCCAAGGTGTTCACCAGGATACACGTGCACTTCGTCGTCAGCGGCAAGGGCTTGAACCCGGTGCAGGTCGAGCGCGCAGTGAAGCTGTCTGCCGAGAAATATTGTTCGGCCTCCATCATGCTGGGCAAGGCGGCGGAAATCTCCCATGACTTTGAAATCGTCGAGGTGGAATGATGGCTGAAGTTGCAAGCCGTCCCGGCGGCATGTTGGGAATGCGCCACGTGGCGCTGTTCGTGCATGATCTGGAAGCGTGCGTGAAATTCTATCGCGACGTGGTCGGCATGCAGCAAGAATGGATGCCGGATCCGGACAACGTTTACCTGACCTCTGCCGGCGCCGACAATCTCGCCCTGCATCGGCTGGATTCGTCCAGCAAGCTGGACGGCGCGCAGCGGCTGGACCACATCGGGTTCATCATGAGAACGCCGCAGGATGTCGATGCCTGGCATGACCATCTGGTCGCGCACGGCACGCGCATCGCGCAGGCGACGAGAACCCATCGCGACGGCGCGCGCAGCTTCTATTGCTTCGACCCGGCCGGTAATCTGGTGCAATTCATCTACCACGCTCCCATCTCTGATAAAACACCGGTCTAGCCCCTCGCGGTTCGTTTTCAGCTGCCATGATATCCATTCCTGAAACCTTGCATGCCGCGGTGGTCGGCGTGATCCTGCTGGCGCTGTTCGCGGCGTTCGTACGAGAATGGGTCAAGGCGGATGTCGCCGTCATGGCGGCTGTGGCCCTGCTGCTGGTGCTCGGCATGCTGAGCCCGAAGCAGGTGCTGGGCGTGTTCAGCAACAGCGCGCCGATCACGATCGCCTGCCTCTTCATCATCAGCGGCGCGCTCAGCAAGACCGGCTGCATCGACCGCCTTGGTCAATGGATCGGCGATATCGCCGGTAACAGCGAGCGGCGCTTGTTGCTGGCCATGCTGATGGTCGGACTGCTGGTTTCCCCTTTCATCAACAACACGCCGGTGGTCATGGTGATGATTCCGGCGGTGCTCAGTATCGCGGCCAAATTCAACCTGGCGCCTTCGCGGCTGCTGATACCGCTGTCCTACGCCACCATCCTCGGCGGCATGATGACCATGGTCGGCACCTCGACCAACATTCTGGTCGACGGCGTGGCGCGCGACATGGGCCTCGCCCCGTTTTCCATGTTCGAGATCACCGCACCCGCGACCATACTGGCGCTGGTCGGTGCCGCTTTCATATTCTTCTTTGCGCCGCGCTTGCTGCCGGTACGTGAGACGCTGACACAGCAGATCGTCGGCAGCGGCGACCGCATGTTCATGACCGAGTTGTTCGTGCCGGAGGATTCCCATGTCGTCGGTCGGACTCTGAAGGAGGCCAAGCTGAGTAACGGCAAGGTGCAGGTGCTGAGTTTGTTCCGCGGTGACGAGGAAATGGTGCAGCCGTCAGCCGATACCGTGCTGCAGATGGGCGACCGACTGGTCGTGCATAGTCGCAGCAGTGACATGGTGGGCATGCACAGCCACAAACTGCTTGGCCTGCACAGCGCGCAGGATGCACGGCATGACCTGGAAACCTTGCGCAGCCAGGGCGCAGTGATGGTCGAGGTCATCGTCGGCCAGACCTCACGCTATGTGCAACGCCCGATCCGCGACCTGGATCTGGCCGCGCGTTACAGCATCCATCTGGTTGCCGTGCACCGCAGGAATGCCTCGATTCAGGCCATCAGCGGGGATTTCCAGTTGCAGTTCGGCGATGTGCTGCTGGTGGAGGGTACGCCGCCGCAGATCAAGCGGTTCTGCGAGAACGGCGATCTGATCGCCATCGGTGAAGGCAAGGCCGCCGGCAATCGCAATCACAAGGCGGGCATCGCCATCGCGACGATCGCCGGCGTCATGCTGCTGGCGGCGTTCAACGTCATGTCGATCGAAGGCCTGGCCATGATCGGTGCCGCCGTTGTGATCGCCACCGGCTGCATCAAGCCGGATGAGGCTTACAAGTCGATCGAGTGGCCGATCATGATTCTGATCTTTGGCATGATCGCCATCAGCATCGCCATGCGCGATTCCGGTTTGGCCGGCATGATGGCCAACGGCCTGGTGCTAGCCGGCGGCGATATGTCACCGTGGATGATGCTGGCCCTGATTGTCCTGCTGACGTCGATTTCGACCGAATTCATCAGCAATAACGCGGTTGCCGTGCTCTTCACGCCGGTGGTGATCGGCGTCGCCCATCAGCTTGGGGTCGACCCGCGGCCGTTTGTGGTCGGTGTCATGATCGCTGCCAGCGCCAGCTTCGCCACGCCTATCGGCTATCAGACCAACACGCTGGTCTATAGCGCCGGTAACTACCGGTTTTCCGATTTTGCGCTGCTCGGCATCCCGATGAACCTGATCGTCGTCGTCGTGATCTCCCTGCTGATCCCTTTTTTCTGGCCTTTCATGCCGACCTGAAGCCAATATGAAAGACTGGGTGGGCGATTGGTCTCGCTCATTGGCCTTTCGGTTTTTCCGCGATTTCGACGCGTAGCGTGCGCTGAGTGGAAATCACTTCAAACAGGCGGTCGATGTTAGGGTGTTTTTCCGGATTGTTCTCGGCATCTTCCGTGTGTTCGGCATAGATCTTCAGGCCTTCCTTGGCCGCTGCCGCGTCGATGGCACCGTGCTTTTTCCACAGGTGATGATAGACCCGTACCGAGCCCGCGCTGCCCGGCCGGTTCTCGATCTTGCCGGCGCGGCTCCCGTCCGGATAGAACAGGTGGATGGTCTGAATGTGATCTGCGCTTTCCAGTGTCGGCAGGATGTCGGTGAATCTCTTCATTGCGTGTCTCGTGTGATGTGAATGGTTATAGGTAATAAGTGGAACTGGTCATGCCTTTTGCCGCCACTTGCATGATCTTGCGGACGGCTTTTGGCAGTTCGGCGCCGCCGTGGCGTATGGCAGTTTCGGCGTGTTCGGTTTCGTCGATCCGCATCTGGCGCACGATGGCGCGGCTTTTGTCATCGGCGGCCGGCAGTTTCTGCAGATGGCTGTCGAGATGCCGCCCGACCTGGCGTTCAGTCTCTGCCAGAAAACCCAGGTTGGCTCGGTCGCCCATGATGCCGGCAGCGGCGCCGAGCAGGAACGAACTGCCGTAGAGTAGCGGGTTGAGTGCGCTGGTGCGACCGCCCAGTTCGCGGATGCGTTTCTCGCACCAGGCCAGATGTTCCGTTTCCTCGCGCGCCGCCTGCTGCAGGGCTTGTGCCGTTTCCGCGTTGCGGGCGGTCAGCGACTGACCGCTATAGAGGGCCTGTGCGCAGACTTCTCCGCTGTGGTTGATGCGCATGAGGGCGGCAGCATGCTTCTTTTCTTCCGCGCCGAGCGGCTGTTCCGCAATCCCCTGGTCCGGGTGCGGACGGCCACTATGCGCTTCCGCCATCAGGGTGCGCAGACCCTTGTCGAATTCGATAATCAATCTGTCCAGCATGTGTTCTCCGCCGATGATGCGAGGTACGTCAAGTACAGTGAATTTTTCCTGATCGGATAGATGCAACATTACCCGCAAAAAAGCCGCCGTCAAGGTGCACGGCGGCTCGGACGCATAAAATCCCGGTTTATTTTTTGCTGAGGATTTGCAGACCCTTGAGCAGATTAAGCGCCTGCTTGAGCTGGTAATCGTTTTCGGAGCCGAATTCTGCCGGCGGAGTTCTCTCGCCTTCAGCCGGTGGCGTGGTCGCGTCAGCCGGGTCAGCCTCCGGTTTCTTGCTTGGCGTTTCTTCCTCGCCGTTCGGGTTGGACAGATGGCGCGTCAGGTCGGCTTCGCGCAGGCCGCTACCGGCGTTGACGGCGTTGATCTGGGCTTCCTCGACCACGACGTCCGGCTCGATGCCCTTGGCCTGGATAGAGCGGCCTTCCGGCGTGTAGTAGCGTGCCGTCGTCAGCTTGATCGCGGTGCCGTTGTTCATCGGCAGGATGGTTTGCACCGAACCCTTGCCGAAGGTCTGGGTACCCATGACCACCGCGCGCTTGTGATCCTGTAATGCGCCGGCAACGATTTCCGAAGCCGAGGCGGAGCCGCCGTTGACCAGAACTACCATGGGCACGGTCTTGAACTCGGCCGGCAGGTCGCGCAGATAGTCGGCGCGGGCGCCGCCGCGTGCATAGTGTTCGGGGATGGCGGTCAAGCGCATCTTGGCATCCTCGGCGCGGCCTTCGGTATAGACCACCAGTTCACCCTTGGGCAGGAAGGCGGCGGAAACGCCGACGGCGCCGTTCAGCAGGCCGCCCGGATTGTTGCGCATGTCCAGAACCAGGCCCTTGAGCGGCGCCTTGTTCTCCTCGCTCAGGGTTTTCAGCGCCTTGGCCAGGTCTTCGCCGGTATGTTCCTGGAATTGGGTCACACGGACGAAGGCATAGCCAGGTTCGACCAGCTTCGGCTTGACGCTCTTGGTCTTGATGATGGCGCGCACTACCTTGATTTCAAGGGGCTTGGTGACGCCTTTGCGCAGAATGGTGAGCATGATCGAAGTGTCGGGCTTGCCGCGCATGCGTTTGACCGCGTCATTCAGGGTCATGCCCTTGACCTGGGTTTCGTCCAGTTTGATGATGAGGTCGCCACTCTTGATGCCGGCGCGGTATGCCGGCGTATCCTCGATCGGCGAGACCACCTTGACGAAACCGTCTTCCATGCCGACCTCGATGCCGAGGCCGCCGAACTCGCCCTGGGTGCCGGCCTGCAGATCCTTGAAGGCATCGGCATCCAGATAGCTGGAGTGCGGGTCTAGCCCCACAAGCATGCCGTTGATGGCTTCGCTGATGAGCTTCTTGTCTTCTACCGTGTCGACATAGTCATTCTTGATTTTGCCAAAGACTTCGGCAAAGGCGCGCAGGTCGTCGAGCGGCAGTTGCGGTGCTGCGGCCTTTTCCGCCAGCGCGGAATAGTTGAGGCTGAGCATCAGGCCGAGGACTGCGCCGATGGCGATCAGGCCGAATTTTTCGAGTTTGGTGCGCATGCAGAGCTTTCCCTTGATGGAGTAATATGTCCCGTAGACATAGCAATCATGAATAGGTTTTATTTTCCGCTATTTAAAGGTGTCTTGCATAGTCTCTTGGCGGTCTTTCGCCAAGTATTCTTGTTTGGCAACCGCATCATCGTCAGCGGGATGAGTGGAGGAGGGAGTACATGTCGTCAGGACATCAACTGGAGATCGAGTATTGCACGCAGTGCCGCTGGCTCTTGCGCTCGGCGTGGATGGCGCAGGAGTTGCTGACCACGTTCGAGCGGGATCTGGAACGGGTCAGTCTGGTGCCCGGCAGTGGTGGCATATTCGATATCCGTCTCAATAATGAACTGATTTTTTCGCGCAAAGAGGCGCAACGCTTTCCGGAAACCAGGGAAATCAAGCAGATGATCAGGGACCGCATCGATCCGGAGCGGTCTCTCGGGCATAGCGACAGACCCATGCCGCAATAAAAAAACGCAGGGAACGGGGAATGTGGTCGCATCTCTTTTAATGATAATCATTCTCATTTAAAATGTGTGTGCAATGACTACATGAGAGGTGTCTGCAATGAATGCATTCAATCACGCAGAGCTGTCCGCAATTCGTTTCAATCAGCCGCTGGCTCCCTTGGGCCTGTCGCCGATCGAGTTGCTGGAAGTCTTGCTGGAACAGAATTTCGGGGTCGAGTATCGGCCTATTGTTTCGGTACAGGCTGAGGAGGTGACGGGATATCAGGCGGCCGCCAGGTTTTGGGCCAGGGACATGCGACCGCTGGATACTGGCCGCATGTTCGCATACTTGCATCAGAACCCCTTGCTGTTGTTCCACACCGAACTGCAGATGAAGAGAAGGCAGATCGAGCGATTTCCTCTCGGTCAGCATGCTGCCAACCAGCTGATGCTGGATCTGGATATCGACAGCTTCATGGAGGCGGAGCAGGAACCGTCCAACCCGTTCATCGAGCTTTTCAAGCTGCATTCGTGGTCGGAGCGCGAACTGGTGATCAATCTGGTCGAGAACCATCACACGGCAGATGCCGGCCGCTCGCAACGAGTCATCGAACTGATGCAACAGAACGGGATCGCGGTGGCCATGGAGGATGCGGGCGTACGCTGGGGCATGTTTTCACTGAGCGCTTTCCTTGATGCCAGCATCATCAAGTTCAATGGTCTGGAATTGCAGCGGCTCAATGCCTCGGCGGCCGAGGCGACTGTGGACTGGCTGGTCAGTGCCGCCCGTCGGGTCGGCGTGCAAACACTGATGTCGGGTGTCTCGGATTGTCATCAGTTCGAATGGGCGAAGCGGCTGGGCGTGGACTGTGTGCAGGGCCGGCTGTTCGAGCGCCAGAATATCGCGATCCGTTGATAGCGTCGGGGCATTTGCTGCGATGAAAATATGAAGCATTCGCAATAGATGTTTTGCGCGAAATCTGGTCTACACTAAGACTTGCCTCAATCGACAAAGGAGAAAAATTCATGGCCAAATCCAAAAAGGCGGAAGCTTCGAACAATGCCCCGGTCATCAAGGCGCTGAATACGATACTGGAGCTGGAACTCGCCGGCGTCGTGCGATACACGCACTATTCCCTGATGATCTACGGCTACAACCGTATCCCCATCGTTTCCTGGCTGCGTGGACAGGCATCCGAGTCGCTGGATCACGCCAACAAGGCGGGCGAACTGATCACCACTCTCGGCGGGCATCCGTCGTTGGCCATCGGGCCTCTGCTGGAAACCCACAATCATGATATCGGCGACATCCTGCGCGAATCGCTTGCGCACGAATCGTTGGCGCTGGACGCCTACAAGAAGCTGCTCAAGCTGGTGGAAGGCGAATCGGTGATGCTGGAGGAATATGCGCGTGAAATGATCTACACGGAAGAGTTGCACCTGGGCGAGGTCGACAAGATGCTGCGCAAGCCGGGGGATGTTGCGAAGTTTCACGCTTGAGTGAATGAAACTTGAGAGTATGAAAAAGGGCGGAAATATCCGCCCTTTTTGTTGATCAGGACATCTTCGTCATTCAGTTCTGCTGCAGGATGCGGCGCGCGCCGTCGAAGCGCTTGGCCCAGTAGGCCTCGTCCATATCCACGATGCGGATACCGCCGCCCGAGCTTGGGGCGTGGATGAAGCGGTTGTTGCCGAGATAGATGCCGACGTGGGAAAAAGCACTTTTCATGGTGTTGTAGAACACCAGGTCGCCGGGCTGAAGTTGCTGACGTGAAATGATGTCGCCCAACTGGCTGATGGCGCGCGCGTTATGCGGAAGCGAGATGTTGGCGGCCTCGCGGAAGACGTAGCGCACGAAGCCGCTACAGTCGAAACCGCTGTCTGGCGACGTGCCGCCGTATTGATAGCGCACGCCTTTCAGGCTGAGCGCGTTGAGCAGGATGTCCTGCAGGTTGTCGGCGCGTTGCGTGTCTACCACGTCCGTACTCTGCTGGATGCCGGTATCGTCGTTGAACAGCAATTGCGAGGCAGCCGGTGAGGCCGCAAGCAGCAGCAGTATCATGCAGCAGGACTGAAAAATTCGCATGACCGGATTCTAGGAGCGAAAGTCTCGTTTTGTAAAGGCCTTGCGCGCATCGCATTTTGCCGCGCCAGGGTTTCAAATGCCGGTGAAAGTTGATAGTGTAGAACCTGCGCCGGACCTGGGCGCAGCGAGTACCCGATTCACCACTGTTGCCCGATCAAGTTGATCCAAGGAAAAGGTCATGACAGATCGCAAGCCTGTAGGCAGACATCAACTACAGACCAGCGCAGGGAGGCTGGATGATGGCCGGCATGATTCCGGCGTCGGTCACCGAAATGACCGTGGAGCGGAAACCTATGCGGAATATGCGCAGCAGACGTGCATGGCGTCGCGGCAAAGGTTGAAATTGATTGCGCAGGGTTTGCGCGAACGTCTGCGACGTTCGGCCAGGGATTCGAGTAGCCTGGTGCGTAACGGCTTGCGGCAGATCGGCGCGCAGGCGGGGTTGGCGGCCAGCAGAAAACTCTACCGGCTGGCCGAGCGAATAGAGCGCAAAGCTGCCGCCATCCGCGTCAAGTCCTCTTGAGCTGAGTTCATCCGGTTTCTTCAACATGCGGCAAATATAAAAGACAACATGATTCGTCAAACCTTCTCTGTCATGCGCGATTTCGGGCGCATCCGCGCCATCGCCGGCACCTTGATGCGCTACGGCTGGGGCGATATCGCCAGAAAGTTGGGCAAGAAAAGCCTGATCGGGCGGGCCGGCAACTGGCTCAATTCGGATGTGTCCGATGAAATATTGAAGCTGCCGATGGAGGTGCGCGCCCGGCTGGCCATCCAGGAACTGGGGCCGACCTTCGTCAAGCTGGGCCAGGTTCTGGCTACCCGCCCGGATATCTTCCCGCCGAACTGGATCGCGGAATTCGCCAAGCTACAGGACAAGGTGCCGGCGGTGCCGTTCGAGGAGCTGCTGCCGGAACTGGAACAGGCCTTGGGCAAATCGCCGTTCGAAGTATTCAAGGATTTGCAGACGGAGCCGGTCGCCGGTGCCTCCATCGCCCAGGTCCACATGGCCAGGCTGCAGGACGGCACGCCGGTGGTGCTGAAGATCCGCCGGCCTCTGGTGCGCGAGCGTATCGAGGCCGATCTGCGACTGCTGTCCCATCTGGGGCGCTTGATCGAGTCGGAGTTCGAGGCGGTCAAGCGTTTCCGTCCGGGCGAGATCATCGGCCAGTTCTCCAAATCGCTGGAACGCGAGCTGGATTTCGCGCTGGAAGGCAGAAACACCGAACGTTTCGCGCGCAATTTCGCCGATGACGAGAACATCGAGTTTGCCAAGATCTACTGGGATTACACCAGCGAGAGCCTGCTGGTCATGAGCTATATCGACGGTATTCCCGGCAACGATCTGGCCAGCGCCACCTATCGCGGGCTGGACTTGAAACTACTGGGGGAGCGCGGCGCCAATGCGGTGTTGAAGATGGTACTGATCGACGGCTTTTTCCATGCCGACCCGCATCCGGGCAATGTGTTCTATCTGCCGGGCAACCGGCTGGCGATCATCGATTGCGGCATGGTCGGCCGCATCAGCGTCGACCGGCGCGACGAGATCGCGGACCTGCTGGCGGCGCTGGTGTCGCGCGATATCGAGACCCTGCGCGACATCCTGATCATCTGGGCGGAGAATACCGCCATCGACGAAACCAAGCTCGGTGCCGATATAGAGGAATTCATCAGCAGCTACGACAACGCGCCGCTGAAGCACGTGCGCTTTAGTTCGCTGTTGAACGATCTCACCACCATCATGCGCGAGAACCAGCTGACCGTGCCGCCCGACCTGACGATGCTGTTCAAGGCGTTGATTACATTGGAAGGCCTGGGGCGGCAACTCGATCCTGATTTCCAGATCGTCAATCATCTGACGCCGTTCGTGAAGAAGGTCATCGTCGACCGTTACATGCCGGCCAATCTGCTGAAGCGCGGCAGGCGCGGCCTCGGCCATCTGATGAACGCCGTCACCGGCTTGCCGGGCGATGTGTCACAGGTGCTGCGCGAAGCGGCGCGAGGGCGGCTCAAGCTCAATCTGGATCTGCAGCGGCTGGACCATTTCGGCCATCAACTGGATCACAGCACCAACCGCCTGACCATGGCCATGATCACCGCGGCCCTGATCGTCGGCTCCTCCATCGTCATGACGGTGGAAGGTGGACCCACCATCTTCGGCTTGCCCGCTTTCGGCTTTGCCGGTTTCTTCCTCGCCTTCGTCATCGGCATCCTGCTGATGATCTCGGTCTGGCGCGCCGGACGCGATTAACCGGCCAGGCGTTCGACCGATACCGGATGTGCGGCCCGGCCGTGCTCTTCAAAGCGGGTGAGGTTCTCCAGCGTGATTCGGGCGATCTCGGTCAGCGCTTCCTGTGTAAAAAAGGCCTGATGGCCGGTGACGACGACGTTGGGGAAAGTCAGCAGGCGCGCGAAGACATCGTCGTGAATGACTGAATTGGAAAGGTCGCGGAAGAACAGGTTGTCTTCCTCTTCATACACATCCAGTCCCAAGCTGCCGATGATGCCTGATTTGAGGCCACGAATCACCGCGCGCGTGTCAATGATGCCGCCACGGCTGATGTTGATCAGCATGGCGCCGCGCTTCATGCTGGCGATCGCCTGTTCGTTGATCAGATGATGGGTCTGCGGCGTCAGCGGGCAATGCAGGCTGACGATGTCGCTCTGCTTCAGCAACTCCGGTAACTCGACATAATCGGCGCCGGCATCGATGCATTCCTGGTTGGGGTGAGGATCGTAAGCCACTATCCGGCAGCCGAAGCCGGTCATGATGCGGATGAAGCAGAAGCCGATCTTGCCGGTGCCGACTACGCCCACGGTCTTGCCATGGAAATCGAAACCGAGCAGCCCTTCCAGCGCGAAGTTGCCTTCGCGCACGCGGGCGCTGGCGCGGTGTATCTTGCGGTTCAGCGTCAGCATCATGGCAACGGCGTGTTCCGCCACCGAGTGGGGCGAATATTCCGGTACGCGCGCGATTTCGATGCCGAGATCCCGTGCGGCGGCCAGGTCCACATTGTTGAAGCCGGCGCAGCGCAGTGCCACCAGTTTCACACCCTGTTTCGCCAGCAGGCCAAGTACACCGGCATCGAGATGGTCGTTGACGAACGCGCAGACCGCCTGCGCGCCATCGGCGGCAATCGCGGTCGAGGCGTCGAGTCGCGGCTCCAGAAAGAGCAGTTGATGCTGGCCCTGATTGGCGGCTTCAAGAAACTGCCGGTCGTAGGATTTGCTACTGAATACGGCGACGCGCATGGTGGGTACTCCTTTATCTCTAGTTGCATGTATTGCGGCACGCTTAGTCTGGCGATGGCTGGTGGGTGGTGACGAACCCGCCCTAATTAAGGCAGTATGATGCTGGCAGATGACATCAGCTTTGCAGTCGCCGGATATGCCGGTCGTGCTGGCGGGAGAACAGCGCCAGCGCCAGCACGCCGCCAATCAGTGCGTACAGCATGTCCGACTGCGCATCCCAAGGGTCGCCCTGAGTGCCGAGGAAGTCCACCGACCCGCCGCCGAACAACAGGGCAACCAGCCACTCAATCAATTCGTAACTCGCGCTGACCGCAAGCACGATGCTCAGAATGATGAACACCAGCATCTTGCCGGCGCGCACGAAATGACCGCGCAGCAAAATCTCGCGCGCGACCAGCGCCGGGACGAAGCCCTGGAACAGATGACCGATCTTGTCATACGGGTTGCGCTCCAGGCCAAGCATCTGTGCCAGTTCGAAACCGAGCGGCACTCGCGCATAGGTATAGGTACCGCCCGCTATCAGCACCAGCGCATGAGCAAAGATGCAGACATAGAGCAAGGTCGTGAGCGGAAAGCGCCGGTAACTGAACCAGAGCACGGGCAGTGCGATGATGACGGGCAGCACTTCCAGCAGCCAGGTCGGGCGGTCGTAAGGACTGATGCCGGAAGCTGCCAGTATGGCGAGTAGCACAATCGAAGCGGCGATCAGTATATGGGTGCGCGATTGGGTCATGCCTGCAGTGTAACCCTGAACGGGTTGGGTAACAGGCTAGATGATAGCGCATCGATGCAATGAACAGGCGGCACGACTGCGTTTACCTTTTTGTGCGGCAGAAGAGGCCTTGCGGGGCGGAGGTTCCGAATGGTTTTGTTGTTAATGACAACTAAAGACAGTACGCAGAAACTCATGCCTTGCTATTAATTAGTTTCCTAATTATAATCCGCCTTACTAAATGGAAACTTCATGTGCGGTTTGCTGGTCATGTATCTGGTTGCCTGTAAACCGGCTGTTCCAAGTCGGGAATGGCGTTCCGGGACGAGCGAACCGACGCTTGAGTTTGATTTTTTACTGTATTAATCCCCTGATCGTAGGAAAGGAACCTTATGCAATCTCTGATCAAAACCACTCTCGCAGCCATGACACTTGGCGTGATGGCTTCCGGTAACGCATTCGCTGGCGGTGCAGATGCCAAGGCGACGGTTGAAACGCTGAACAAGAGCTGGAATCAGGCTTTCAACAGTGCAGACGCAGCAGCGCTCGCCAGCCTCTATGCGGAAAATGCAGTGCTTTCGCCCGGTAACGGCCAGGTGCTGAACGGCCGCACTGAGATCGAGAACCTGTTCAAGGGTTTCTTTGAGGCCGGCTTGCACAACCACACGCTGGAAATCGTCACCGCCGGCGGCGATGGCAAGACCTTGTATCAGGTCGCGAAGTGGGGCGCCAATGCGCCGGAGAAAGATGGCGTCAAGCCAGCGTACGGCGGCATTACCACCAGCGTTTTCGAGAAGGATGCCAACGGCAAGTGGGTCGCCCGCTCGCACGTCTGGAACGCAGGCAACTAAATACTATTCTGGGTTATAAGCCCCATACAGGTAATGACTCTACCCGGTCAGCGATGGCCGGGTTTTTTTATTCTTGGCGCAGATGCAAGTTCAGCAAACGTGATAATTAAAGTGGGATTGGGCAACCCTCTATAATTCAGCCTATGGCTGATCTTGAACACGTGTTTTCCCCGCAAGGCCCTCTCGCCGAAACCATTTCCGGTTACCGTCTGCGCACCCAGCAACTGGAGATGGCGCAGGCCATCGAAGCGGCCATCAAGCAGGGCGGACAGTTGGTGGCCGAGGCGGGAACCGGCACCGGCAAAACCTTTGCCTATCTGGTGCCGGCGCTGCTTTCCGGCGGCAAAGTGATCATTTCCACCGGCACCAAGACTTTGCAGGATCAGTTGTTCAACCGCGACCTGCCGGCCGTCCGCGACGCGCTGAAGGTGCCGGTGACGGTCTCCATGCTGAAGGGCCGGGCCAATTACGTCTGTCACTTCCACCTTGAGCGTGCAGTCAACGAAGGCCGTTTCGTATCCCGCGAGGATGCGAACTATGTGCAGAAGATTCGCGCGTTCGCGGAGAACAGCAGCAGCGGCGACAAGGCGGAGCTGACCGATGTGCCGGAGAGTGCGACGGTGTGGCCTTCGGTGACTTCCACTCGTGACAACTGCATGGGGCAGGAATGCGCCTATTACAAGGATTGCTTTGTCATGGAGGCGCGCAAGCGGGCGCTGGCGGCGGACGTGGTGGTGGTCAACCATCATCTGTTCTTTGCCGATGTGATGCTGCGCGACGAGGGTGTGGCTGAGTTGCTACCTTCCGCCAATACGGTGATTTTTGACGAGGCGCACCAGTTGCCGGAGGTGGCGGGTCTGTTTTTCGGCGAAGATGTCTCGACCAGTCAGCTGATGGAACTGGCGCGTGATGCGCATGCCGAGTTCATCACCACGGCCAAGGATTGTCTGGCGCTGCCGGAAGCGACGGCGGCGCTGGAGAAGGCGGTGCGCGACTTCCGTCTGATCTTCGCCTACGAAGGCGCGCGCATGCCGGTGCAGAAAGCGCTGGCGCTGAAGAACTTCGACGGTGCTTACGACACCGTGCAGGAAAAGCTGAAGGCGCTCAGCGACATTCTGGAAACGCAGGCAGAACGCGACCCGGCATTGGAGAACTGCTACGAGCGCAGCCTGGTGCTGATCGAGCAATTGCAGCGCTGGCGGGCGGCGGAGAACGCCAATCTGGTGCGCTGGGTGGAGGTGTTCACGCAGTCCGTGCAATTGCACGCGACGCCGCTGTCGGTGGCCGAAGGTTTCGGCAAACAGCTCAACGCCCAGCCGCGCTCTTGGATATTCACTTCCGCCACGCTGGCGGTGCGCAACGATTTCAGCCATTACCTGGCGCAGATGGGTCTGGAACAGGCCACCACCGGATATTGGAGCAGCCCGTTCGATTACGGCGAGCAGGCGCTGCTCTATGTGCCACAGGACATGCCGGAGCCGAACAGCGGTGCTTACACCGCCGCAGTGGCCGCCGCTGCGCTGCCGGTGATCCAGGCCAGTCGCGGGCGGGCTTTCGTGCTGTGTACCAGTTTGCGCGCCATGCGCGAAGTACATGCACTTTTGAAGGATGCGTTCTCCAGCAACGGTATGGAATATCCGCTGCTGATCCAGGGCGAGAGCTCGCGCACCGAGTTGCTGGAACGCTTCCGCAAGCTCGGCAATGCCGTGCTGGTCGGTTCGCAGAGTTTCTGGGAAGGGGTCGATGTGCGCGGCGAGGCCTTGTCCGCCGTCATCATCGACAAGCTGCCGTTCGCGCCGCCGGACGATCCGGTGCTGGCCGCGCGCATCGACAAGATGAATGCCGAGGGCAAGAACGCCTTCATGGAATACCAGCTGCCTTATGCCGTCATCACGCTGAAGCAGGGCGCCGGTCGCCTGATCCGCGACGAGAGCGACCGCGGCGTGCTGATGATCTGCGACCCGCGTTTGATCAGTAAACCCTATGGCAGAAGGGTCTGGCAGAGTTTGCCGCCTTTTACCCGCACGCGTAATGTGGAAGATGTGGTAGCGTTCTTTTCTTGTAAATAAGAATTATTCTTGATAAGATTGGTCCCAGTCATTTCATACAACTTCCGTTCAGGATACTCCATGTTCTCTCGCACACTCTCCGCACTCTTGTTGAGCGTATTCGTCGTGTCTGCCGCCCATGCCGCGGACGAGGTGGTGGTCTACTCGGCGCGCGCCGAGCAGCTAATCAAGCCGATGTTCGATGCCTTTACCAAGGAGACCGGCGTACCGGTCAAGTTCATCACCGACAAGGAAGGCCCGCTGATGGAGCGGCTGAAGGCTGAAGGCGCCAACACGCAGGCCGACCTTTTGCTGACGGTCGATGCCGGCAACCTGTGGCAGGCCGCTAACATGGGTCTTTTGAAACCGGCCCGTTCTGCCGTGTTGGATGCCAATATCCCGGCCCACCTGAAAGATCCGGACAACCAGTGGTTCGGTTTGTCCATCCGTGCCCGTACCATCGTCTACAACACTGAAAAACTGAAGCCAGCCGCGCTCTCCACCTACGAGGATCTGGCCGATCCGAAGTGGCAGGGCAAGCTCTGCCTGCGCACGTCGAAGAAGGTCTACAACCAGTCGCTGGTGGCGATGATGATCGCCGAGAAGGGCGAGGCGGAGACCGAGAAGGTCGTCAAGGGCTGGGTAGACAACCTCGCCACCGACGTCTTTCCGGACGACACCAAGCTGATGGAGGCGATCGCCGCCGGTCAGTGCGAAGTCGGTATCGTCAACACCTATTACTACGGTCGCCTGATGGAGAAGAAGCCCAACTTGCCGCTGGCACTGTTCTGGCCCAACCAGAAGACCAACGGCGTGCACGTCAATGTCTCCGGTGCCGGCGTGGTCAAGCACAGCAAGAACGAGAAGGGCGCCGTGCAACTGCTGGAGTGGTTCTCTTCCGGCAAGGGTCAGCGCATGTTCGCCGATCTCAACATGGAATATCCGGCCAACCCCTCCTACAAGCCGGACCCTCTGGTCGCGAGCTGGGGCGAGTTCAAGCACAACCTGATCAACGTCGCCAAGGCCGGCGAGCTGCAGTCCGCCGCCGTCCGGCTGATGGACCGGGCGCGCTACAAGTGAGTTGATGCAGGCTGAAGGTATTGCATACCGGGTAGAAGCGCCGCACAAGGGCGCTTTTGCCGTTTCTGCGATCCTGCGCGACCGCTGGCGCCTGATCGCCTTGCTGTTCGCCACGCTGGTGCTGATTCCGGTGCTGGTGGTGAGCTCTGCCTTCATCCATCCGGAAGCCGATGTCTGGCGCCACCTGCTCGACCATGTGCTGGCCGATCTGCTTCTCAATACGCTGTGGCTGGTGTTGGGCGTTGCAGCCGGCACCTTGCTGCTTGGTGTCAGCCTGGGCTGGCTGATGGCCATGTACGAGTTTCCGGGCCGGCGCCTGCTCAACTGGGCGCTGTTGTTGCCGATGGCGATTCCCGCCTATGTGCTGGCTTTCGTCTTCATCGGCCTGCTCGATTTCACCGGCCCGCTGCAAAGCTGGCTGCGCGAGGTGTTCGGCAGCAGCGCCTGGTTCCCGCGCATCCGTTCCACCGGCGGCGTCATTCTGGTCATGAGCTTGGCGCTCTATCCCTATGTCTATCTGCTGGCGCGCAACGCCTTTGCCACCCAGGGCAAGCGCGCGCTGGAAGCGGCGCAGGCGCTCGGCCACTCGCGCCGCAGCGGCTTCTTCCGCGTCGCGCTGCCGATGGCGCGGCCCTGGATCGTCGGCGGACTGATGCTGGCGCTGATGGAGACGCTGGCGGATTTCGGCACGGTATCCGTCTTCAATTACGACACCTTCACCACGGCCATCTACAAGACCTGGTTCGGCATGTTCTCTCTCGATGCAGCGTCACAGCTGGCTTCGCTGCTGGTCGTCATCGTCTTCGGTCTGCTGGTGCTGGAACAGCTGTCGCGCTCGCGCATGCGCTACACGCAAGCGGGTCGCCATCAGGAGACCGGCCGTCGCCGATTGCGCGGCCTCACTGCCTGGGCGGCTTGCTTCTATGCGCTGGCGGTGGTGGCGCTGGCCTTCATCGCGCCTATGCTGCAATTGCTGATGTGGGCGGCGAATGTCTTCGAACAGGATTTCGACAGCCGCTATTTCGGCTTCCTGCAGCATTCGTTATTGCTGGCCGGTTTCGCTGCGCTGATCACTGCGATCGCGGCCTTGTTGCTTTCCTACGCGGCCCGTCGCAATCGCGACCTGACGACGCGGGTGGCAGTCCGTATCGCCACCATCGGCTATGCGTTGCCGGGGCCGGTACTGGCGGTCGGCGTCTTCGTCGCCATCGCCTGGCTGGATCGCACACTGCTGCAACTGCTGCAGCCGGTCATGCAGATCGAGGCCGGCATGCTGTTGCAGGGCAGCCTGCTGATCATGCTCGTTGCCTATATGGCCCGCTTCATGGCGGTCGGCTTCAACCCGGTGGACAGCGCCATGCAGCGCCTGCCTTTGAGTCTCGATGACGTGTCGCGCACGCTGGGTGTCGGTAGCCTGACCATGCTGCGTCGCGTGCATGCACCCATTCTGCGTGGCGGCATGGTGACGGCGCTGATCCTGGTGTTCGTCGACGTCATGAAGGAAATGCCGATCACTCTGATGACACGCCCGTTCGGCTGGGATACGCTGGCGGTGCGCATCTTCGAAATGACCTCGGAAGGCGAGTGGGAGCGCGCGGCCTTGCCCGCTGTCACGCTGGCGCTGGTGGGGTTGCTGCCTATCATCTTTTTAAGCCGTCACGGTAATGTGAATGAACAATAACGCTTTGCTCGAACTCCGGAATGTCAGCCAGTCCTATGGCGACTTGCGCGTGATAGAGTCACTTTCGTTGCAACTGGAGAAAGGCCGCATTGGTTGTCTGCTGGGCCCTTCCGGTTGCGGCAAGACTACCGTGTTGCGGTTGATCGCCGGCTTCGAGCAACTGACCGCCGGCGAGATCCTGCTCAACGGCACGGCTGTAGCCACGCCCGGTTTCAGCCTGCCGACGGAAAAACGCCGCATCGGCATGGTGTTTCAGGATTACGCCCTGTTCCCGCACCTGACCGTGTTCGAGAACGTGGCGTTCGGCCTGCATCGGCTGGAGAAGTCGGAGCGCATCCCTCGCGCAATGGAGTTGCTCGGGCTCGTGGGCCTGGCGGGAGCCAAGAAAAAATACCCGCATGAGCTATCCGGCGGTCAACAGCAGCGTGTCGCCGTCGCACGTGCGCTGGCGCCAAAACCCGATCTGCTGCTGCTGGATGAACCCTTTTCGAACCTCGACAGCGATCTGCGTGAGCGTTTGTCGCAGGAAATCCGTGAAGTGCTAAAGAGCCAGAATGCGACAGCGATTCTGGTCACTCATGACCAGAACGAGGCCTTCGCCATGGCAGACGAGATCGGTGTGATGGATCAGGGTCGAATACAGCAATGGGATGCCGCTTATAATCTGTATCACGAACCCAATAGCCGCTTCGTTGCCGATTTCGTCGGCAAGGGTGTCTTCATCGCCGGTGAAGTGACAAAGCCGGGGCAGGTCTTGACCAGCCTTGGCGCGATGGATTGTACCGAATCTTCTGCCTGCCCCCTGGGTGGGCAGGTCGATATCCTGCTCCGACCCGATGACATTGTGCACGACGATGCCAGTCCGCTACAGGCCAAGGTTGTGCACAAGGCTTTTCAGGGCGCAGATATTCTCTACACGTTGCAGCTCGACAGTGGTGAACAGGTGTTGTCGCTAGTGCCTTCGCACCACAATCATCAGCTCGGTAGTCGGATCGGCATCCGGCTGGAGATCGACCACGTCATCGCTTTTAACCGCGACTGAATCGGTGACTGCGGCCTTGCGCTTGTCCCGGTGCAACTTGCATGTTTGCCCAGCGCCGGCTATGGCAAAATAGCGTCTTGTTCCTTTCGTGCTGCTCCGATGAATATCCTCGCGCTCGACACTTCCACTGAATTTCTCTCGGTTGCCCTGCAGTGCCGCGGGCAGACGCTGGCACGGCACTTTCATGCCGGCCAGAGCCATTCGCAACAGATCCTGCCGACCATACGTGAACTGCTGGATGAAGTGAACGCCGATATGGATGATCTGCATGCCATCGTCTTCGGTGCCGGTCCTGGTTCCTTCACCGGCTTGCGCATTTGCTGCGGCGTCGCGCAGGGCTTGGCGTTCGGCGCCGGCTTGCCAGTGCTCGGTGTCAGTACATTGATGGCGCTGGCGCAAGCGAGCGGTCACTCACGCGTGGTAGCCTGTCTCGACGCGCGCATGGGCGAGGTCTATTACGCGGTCTACGAGCGCAGCGGCGCCGGTTGGCATACGGTCATGGAACCCGGACTCTACAAGCCGGATCAGCTGCCGGCGATCGAAGGTCGCGAATGGACGGGTGTCGGCAACGGCTGGGCGGCTTATGCGGACCAGTTGCACGGCTGTTATGGCGAGCAGATCAGTGCGACCATGCCGGAACAGTATCCGGAAGCGCGTGCCATGCTGACGCTGGCGATGCCGCAACTTGAAGCAGGACATGGCGTGCCGGCCGCCGAAGCGGCACCGGTGTATATACGCAACCGGGTGGCGCTGAAGACGCAAGAGCGCGAGGCCGGGCTCAAGCTGTGAACGCGGTGCTGAAACCTGAGGTGCGCTTGCGGCCGATGCAGGTGGCCGACCTCGACACGGTCATGCGCATCGAGCCGGTCATCTATCCCTTTCCTTGGTCGCTCGGCAATTTCCGCGATTCGCTCAACACCGGCTACAGTTGCTGGGTGTTCGAACTGGATGGCCGCGTCGCCGGTTACACGGTCATGATGCTGGTGCTGGACGAGGCGCACCTGCTCAACCTCAGCGTCGCCAAGGAGGCGCAGGGGCAGGGTTACGGCGACATGCTGCTGTCCTTCATCATGGACAAGGCGCGCGAACACGGCGCACTCAACATGTTTCTGGAAGTGCGCGTATCCAACAAGGTGGCGATCAGCCTCTACGAGAAAAAGGGCTTCAACGAGATGGCCATCCGCCCGCGTTACTATCCGGCCGAGAACGGCCGCGAAGACGCCATGCTGATGGGTGCCGCACTGTGAACGGGGTGATGTGATGAGCCTGAGCCGCGAGGACATGCTGCGCGAACTGGAACTGCTGCCGGTCTGGAAGCTGCGTGAACCTTTGACGCCCGCCGAGCTGGCGGTTGTACCAGCAGCACCCGAGGCAGCCGCCACAGTGGCTGAGCCAATCCCTGCCCCGATGTCAGCGCCGGTAGCAGCAGAAACGCCGTCGCCGGTGGCAGAGGCAGTTCAGGCCGCGCCCGCAACGACCAGCGAGCCGGCAGTCTTTGCCGAGAACCGCCCGGAGCAGATCCGTCATCTGGACTGGCAGGCCTTGCAGCGTTGCGTGCAGGATTGCACGGCCTGCGAGTTATCGGTGACCCGAACGCAGACGGTCTTTGGCGTCGGCGACCCGCAGGCGGAATGGCTGTTTGTCGGCGAGGCGCCGGGCGTTGAGGAGGACCGCAAAGGCGAGCCCTTCATCGGCCAGGCCGGTAAGCTGTTGGATAACATGCTTGCTGCCATCAAGCTAAAGCGCGGCCAGAATACCTATATCGCCAACATCATGAAATGCCGCCCGCCGGAGAACCGCGACCCGCACCGCAACGAGATCGCGCAATGCGAACCTTATCTTGAGCGGCAGGTTGCGCTGATGCAGCCGAAACTGATCGTGGCGCTGGGACGGGTGGCCGCCCAGACCCTGCTTCAGACTGATGCGACAGTGGCAGAATTGCGCGGCAGGCTGCACACTTACAACGGAGTACCGGTCATCGTCACCTACCACCCGGCTTACCTGCTGCGCAATCTGCCGGACAAGGCCAGGGCCTGGGAAGACCTGTGCCTCGCGCGCCGCACCATGCAGGAGTTGCAGGCGGCAACGTCGGCCTGATCCATGTCGTATCGTGTTTGGACGGGGCGATCCAGCTAGGAATCCGGGCTTGAAATGCCGGTATGGCGGCGGCATCTTTTGACGTGACAGCTTAGATTTTTTCAGGAGGATTCATCATGCGTAGAGTGTTCACTGCAATATTGCTGATGGCGGTGTTGAGCCTGTCCGGTTGCGGTTACAACAAGCTGCAGACGACCGACGAGCAGATCAACGCGGCTTGGTCCGAGGTGCTCAATCAGTATCAGCGCCGCGCCGATCTGGTGCCGAATCTGGTCAACGTGGTCAAGGGCTATGCCGCGCACGAGCAGGAGGTGCTGGAGAACGTCACCAACGCCCGCGCCCGTGTCGGCGGCATCCAGGCGACGCCGGAGCTGCTCAACGACGAGCAGGCTTTTGCCCGCTTCCAGGCAGCGCAGGGCGAGCTGACTTCGGCCATCTCTCGCCTGTTGGTGGTGGCGGAGAACTATCCGCAACTGAAGGCCGACGGCCTGTTCCGCGACCTGCAGGCGCAGCTGGAAGGCACTGAGAACCGTATCACCGTGGCCCGCAACCGCTATATTCAGGCAGTGCAGGAATACAACGTCACGGTGCGTTCCTTCCCCAGCAACCTGACGGCCATGGTGTTCGGCATGAAGACCAAGCCCAATTTCAGCGTGGAAAAGGCAGATGGTGAGGAACAGGGTATGACCGGTAGCATCAGGCGTTTTTTCCTGCATCTATTCAGCGGTCCGTGGCTGGTGCGGCGACATTTCAGTGATGACGCCATGTCCAATATCAGAAAGGCGATCGAGCGTAGTGAACACTCGCATTCCGGACAGATTTGCTTCGTCGTCGAGTCCGGCTTGCATCCGTATCAGGTGCTGACTGGCCTGTCGCCGAGGGCGCGCGCGCTGGAAGTGTTTTCCAACTTGCGTGTATGGGATACCGAGCAGAACAACGGCGTGTTGATCTATCTGCTGATGGCTGACCATGACGTCGAGATCGTCGCCGACCGCGGCATCAACCAGCGCGTGCCGGCGGAGATTTGGGAACAGATTTGCCACGACATGGAACAACAGTTTGCCGATGGCCGGTTTGAGGCGGGTCTGCTGCATGGGGTGGAGCAAATTACGCAGTTGCTGCAGCAACATTTCCCCGCAAATCAGAACCATGAAAACGAATTGCCGAATCAGCCTATCCTTATTTAGCCTGTCATTGCTGTCCTGTTGCATGGCGGTCTTGCCTGCCCACGCCGATGTCGGAATCATGAACCGTGTATTGCAACAGACACCGGCACTTTCCGGGATTGCCATCTGTCATGGCGGCGGCTGCGCGCGGGTGACGACCGCCGCCATTGCCCCCGATGCATGGGGTGAGTTGCAGGCAATCTGCCAGCCGGCACTGCCGGATGCCGAAGCAGAGCGCACCTGCATCGCGGAAATGCTGGCCGGCTTCGAGCGCGTGGTCGGCGTCAAGACCGGTACTGATGCCGATCGCGGCGGTACTTTCGGCAACAGTGCCCATGCCGGGCAGATGGATTGCAACGACGAGGCGATCAACACCACTAATTATCTCAAGCTCATGCAGCAGCATGGCCTGTTGCGCCACCACGAGATCATGGATGTCGCGCGGCGCGGCTTCTTCTTCAACGGCTGGCCGCATACGACTGCGGTCATCCGCGAGATCGACAGCGGTCAGCGCTATGCGGTCGACACCTGGTTCTATGACAATGGCCAGCCCGCCGTCATCATTCCGTTCGAGACCTGGAAAAGCGGCTGGAAGCCGGACGATAGCCGGGCCTATTGAGCGCGCCGGTTTCAGCGATGCCGGACTGACTTCGCGCGTATTTCCCTGTAAAATCCGCTCCTTGACTCAACCCATGTAAAGAATTTCCATGCGTGCCTCTCAATTTTTCATTGCGACCCAAAAAGAAGCCCCTAACGAGGCCGAACTCGTCAGCCACAAGCTGATGCTGCGTGCCGGCCTCATCAAGCGGCTGGGTTCCGGACTCTACAGTTGGATGCCGCTGGGCCTGCGCGTGCTGCGCAAGGTCGAGGCGGTGGTGCGCGAGGAAATGAACAGGGCAGGCGCGCTCGAACTGTTGATGCCGGCCGTGCAGCCGAAGGAACTGTGGGAGGAAACCGGCCGCTGGGCGGTGTTCGGTCCGCAGATGCTGAAGATCAAGGACCGGCACGAGCGCGATTTCTGCTTCGGCCCGACGCACGAGGAAGTCATCACCGACATCGCGCGCAAGGAGATCCGCTCCTATAAGCAGTTGCCACTCAACTTCTACCAGATCCAGACCAAGTTCCGCGACGAGATCCGCCCGCGTTTCGGTGTCATGCGCGCGCGCGAATTTGTCATGAAGGATGCCTATTCCTTCCACACCAGCCTCGAGTCGTTGGAAGAAACCTACGCGCTGATGTACCAGACCTACAGCAACATCTTCAATCGCCTCGGCTTGCAGTTCCGCGCCGTGCGTGCCGATACCGGCGCCATCGGCGGCGAGGGCTCACACGAGTTCCACGTGCTGGCCGATTCCGGTGAGGATGCGCTGGCCTATTGCGAGCATTCCGATTTCGCCGCCAACGTCGAGCTGGCTGAGGCGATGGCCCCGGCGGCGGCTCGCCAGCCGGCGCAGGAGACCATGCGCGAGGTGGAAACGCCCAAGCAGACGACCTGCGAGGATGTTGCCGCACTGCTCGGCATCCCGTTGCAGCGCACGGTCAAGGCCATTGCGCTGATGGCCGGTGAGCAATTCCACCTGCTGCTGCTGCGCGGCGATCACAGCCTCAATGAGATCAAGGTCGGCAAGCTGGAAGGTCTGGCCGATTTCCGTTTCGCCACGGATGAAGAGATACGCGCCAACCTCAACTGCCCGCCCGGCTTCATTGGCCCGGTCGGTGCCGGCGTGCGCGTCATCGCCGACCGCAGCGTGGCGGTCATGAGCGATTTCGTCTGTGGCGCCAACAAGCCCAAGTATCACCTGGCCGGTGTCAACTTCGGCCGCGACCTGCCGGAACCGGCGTTGGTAGCCGATATCCGTAACGTCGTCGCCGGCGACCCGTCACCGGACGGCAAGGGTGCGCTGGCCTTGTGCCGCGGCATCGAGGTCGGCCACATCTTCCAGTTGCGCACCAAGTATGCGGCGGCGATGGAAGCGACCTATCTGGACGAGAACGGCGAGACCAGGGTCATGGAGATGGGTTGTTACGGTATCGGCGTGTCGCGTATCGTCGGCGCCGCCATCGAGCAGGGCAACGACGAGCGCGGTATCATCTTCCCGGCCGCCATGGCGCCGTTCGAAGTAGCGATCGCGCCAATCGGTATGGATCGCAGCGAGGCGGTGAAAGCCGCAGCATTCGATCTCTATGAACAGCTCAAGGCTGCCGGCGTCGATGTGCTGCTGGACGATCGTGGCGAGCGTCCGGGCGTCATGTTCGCCGATCTGGAGCTGATCGGCATCCCGCACCGCATCGTCATCGGTGATCGCGGATTGAAGACGCAAGAGGTAGAATACCAGGGACGTACCGATGCGGAGGCGCGCAATGTGCCCTTGGATCAGGTGGTCGAATTGATCAAGCAGAATTTGGGCATAAACGTTTGAGATACTGGCTGACAACACTGCTGTTCCTGACAACGCTGACGGCCCAGGCCGGCAATCAGCTGGAGGAGCCTTTGTCCAACAGCGTCAAGGCGCAGATGCAGAAATCCATCAGCGACAGCGCGGCGCCAAGACTGGTGTTCGCGACCGAGTCGGAAGGCCTGCACTGGCTCAGTGAGATGTCCAAGCGCTTGCAGAAGCGCATGCCGGATCAGCAGATGCGCGAGGATTTTCTGCGCACGGTCCATTACGAGGCCTCCCGCGCCGGCCTCGATCCGCAGATGGTGCTGGGATTGATCCAGATCGAGAGCGGCTTCAAGAAGTATGCGGTTTCCTCGGCAGGCGCCCGTGGCTACATGCAGGTCATGCCGTTCTGGGTGCGCGCCATCGGCACGCCGGAGCACAACCTGTTCCACCTCAGGCTCAACCTGCGCTACGGTTGTACCATTCTGCGCCATTACATCGATATCGAAAAAGGCGATCTCTATCGTGCGCTCGGCCGCTACAACGGCAGTCTCGGCAAGCCGCACTACCCCAATCTGGTGCTCAATGCCTGGCGCAAGCACTGGCACTATCAGCCGTCTTCGACGCTCGGCATCTGATTTTCTGGCCTGCGCCGGAACACGCGAAGTTGGCGATAAAAAAGGCGATGCATGCATCGCCTTTTTCAATTTCTGCGCCCGGTGTTGCTGCGTCGGACTATTTCTGGATCTTGAAGCCGTAATAGGTGCCGAAGTCGCCCTCGGTTTCGGCAAAGACGAAGAACAGGCCGTTGCTGTAGCCGGTGCCGTTGATGTGGTTCTGCGAACGCAGCTTCAAGGTCGGCGGCAGCGCGCTCTTGCCGACGAACCTGCCATCGAGGTCGAAGACGAGCACGGCCTTGTGGTCGATATCCAGCAGCGCCAGTTCCTCGCCCTTGATGCCGGTGTAGGCGACAAAAAAGTGACTGATCTCGTCGAACCTGGCGCCGGCTACATCCAGATCCAGCTTGATCTCGCCCGCCACTTCGCGCTTCGGTGATTCGATGATGCGGACCAGATTGCTGCGGTTCTGCTTGGCGTAATAGCGGTTGCGGTCGGCATCGTAGCTGGGGATGGTCCCGGCGCTACCGAAAGCCGGGTTGTGGCCGGTGATCTCCTTGCTGTCGTTCTTTAGCGTACCGTCCTCGTTCAAGAGCAGGCTGAATATACCGGTGTTGGGGCCGAAACCGGCTTCGCTGGAGATGTTGTAGGTCACCGACTCGAGTTGGTGGGTGTTGGTGTTGTAGTAGATCGCCCGGTTGTCCAGCCCCGGTTTGGCCGAGGACAGGTATTTCCCGCTTTCGTCGTAGACATGGACCTCGGACGGCGACAGGCCGCCCATGGGGTCGCCCGGCGGCGCGGCGAGGCCGCCGTCGGCGATGAAATACTGTTTTAGGTAGGGCACGTAAGCCACGGTCATCGGCCGCGAGGTCGACGGTTTGGCCAGCGGAATCTTCGCTTCGGGCACGGCCTCGGCCAGCACTTCGGCCTGCGCCAGTGGCGCCAGCAGGGCCAATGCAAGGGCGGGAGCCAGGAAAATCAGGTGTTTGGATGGTGACATGACGTTAACCTTGATGAATGGACAGAATGCGCATCGGTGTGGAGTGTTCCGGCGGCCAAAGAGTTCATGCCGCTGTCAGGCGCGTTCGATCAGCATGGCATCGCCGTAGCTGAAAAAACGGTATCTGGCCTCGATTGCGTGGCGGTAGGCATGCATGATGTGCTCCTTGCCGGCAAAGGCGGAAACCAGCATCAGCAGCGTGCTTTTCGGCAAATGGAAGTTGGTGAGCAGGCGCTCCACCACCTGGAAGCGGTAACCGGGGGTGATGAAAATGTCGGTCTCGCCCGAACCGGCGTGCAGTTCAGCGCCGCGAGCGGCGCTTTCCAGCGCGCGCAGCACGGTAGTGCCGACAGCGGTCACTTTGCCGCCCCTGTCCCGGGCTTGGCGGAAGGCCTCCACCGTAGCTTGCGGCACCGAGTAGAGTTCGCTGTGCATCTTGTGTTCCTGGATGTTGTCGACCCGCACCGGCTGGAAGGTCCCGGCGCCGACGTGCAGTGTGACGTAAGCGATGGCGATGCCGGAAGCACGCAGCCTTTGAATCATGGCTTCATCGAAATGCAGGCCGGCAGTCGGTGCCGCCACCGCTCCGGGTTCGCGGGCGAATACGGTCTGGTAGCGTTCCTCGTCGTGCTGCCCGGCGGCGTGGCTGATGTAAGGCGGCAAGGGCAGGTTGCCGTAGCGGTCGATCAGTTCGATTGCCGGCGTCGGGCTCAGTACTTCCAGCAGGAACAGGTCGTCCTGTCGCTCGATGACCTCGGCCTCGAAGGCGCCGGCGATATGCAGTCGGCTGCCGGGCTTGGGTGAACGCGAGGCGCGGATCTGCGCCAGCAGGCGATGGTTGTCGATGACGCGCTCGACCATGACTTCGACCTTGCCGCCGCTGGCTTTTTCGCCGTTGAGCCGAGCCTTGATGACGCGGGTGTCGTTGAGGATGATCAGGTCGTCCGGCCCGAGGAACTCCGGCAAGTCGCGGAACCAGTCGTCGCTCAGCTGGCCGCTTTTGCCGTCCAGCCGGAGCAATCTGCTGGCGCTGCGTTCGGCGGCGGGGAACTGAGCGATGAGTTCTTCCGGGAGATTAAAATCGAAATCTGTAGTGCGCATGACCCTGACTGCTTGTATAATGCTGCCTCCCGTGCCGGGATGGCGGAATTGGTAGACGCAGCGGACTCAAAATCCGCCGCCGCGAGGTGTGGGGGTTCGAGTCCCCCTCCCGGCACCAGCATTATAAAGCAATCACTGACATATCTTCAGGCCGTCAGACTTCTCCTGGCGACTCCTTCAGCAGCTGTTCGAATTCTTCCGCCGGTAATGGCATAGCGAACAGGAATCCCTGGGCGTAATCGCAGCCGATCTCGGTCAGCAATGTCTTCTGCATTTCCGTTTCTACCCCCTCCGCAATCACCTGGATGCCGAGCTTGTGTGCCATGGCGACAATCGCTTCGCACAGGCTGAAATCCTCGTTGCTGGCCGTCATGTTGCTGACGAAACTCCGGTCGATCTTGATGAAGTCGATATCGAAGCGGCTCAGGTACGACAATGAGGAGTAGCCGGTGCCGAAGTCGTCGAGGGCGATCTGGATGCCGGCGTCGCGGTAGGCCAGCAGTACCTTGCTGATGTCTTCGCTGGCTTCCATCAGCATACCTTCCGTGATCTCGACCACCAGGCATTCGCCGCTACGCTTGCCGCCCTGCAGTTCTCGGCACCAGGCGACCAGTCCCGGACCGTTCTGCAGCAGCTGGCTCGGCGACTGGTTGATACTGAGCTGGAATGGCCGGTCATGACGCTGTTGCCAGCGCGCCGCCTGCTCGGTCGCGGTCTGGTAGACCCATTCGCCTATCGCGCCGATCAGGCCGGTCTCTTCCGCGATCGGGATGAATTCGTCCGGCAGCATCAGACCGTACACCGGGTGTTGCCAGCGCAATAGCGCCTCGGCTTTCTCAATGCGGCCGGAGGTCAGACGCACGATGGGTTGGTAGAAGATGCGGTATTGCCGGGCGGCGAGCGCGCCGCGCATATCGTTGGTCAGTTGTCTGCGCGACTGCGCTGCATCCTGCATGCTGCTGGTGAAATAGGTGTAGTTGTTACGGCCGGATTTCTTGACCAGATACATGGCCTGGTCGGCATTTTTGATCAGCGTTTCGCAGGAGTCGGTGTCGATCGGGAAGATGGCGATGCCGATGCTGATGGAGACATAGGCCACTTCGTCCTGTAAATGGAACGGCGCCGACATCGATTCGAGCATGCGCTCTGCGATCTGGTTAATGCTGTCGAGGTCGTGCAGTTGGCTCAGGATGACAACGAACTCGTCGCCGCCGAAGCGGGCGACCGTATCGGTATCGCGCAGGCATGCGCTAAGGCGTTCCGCCGCTTGTTGCAGCAGCGCGTCGCCCTGGGCGTGACCGAGCGTGTCGTTGATTTCCTTGAAGTGGTCGATATCGAGGAACATCAGGGCCGTCGGCAGGCCAGTGCGTCTGGACTGCTTGGTTTCCTGCAGCAGGCGGTCCTGGAAAAGCACGCGGTTGGGCAGGCCGGTGATGTTGTCGTAATGGGCGAGATTCTTCAGCAGGGCTGCGGCCTGTTTCTGCTCGGTGATGTCGCGGATAAAAGCGCAGAACGCGCTGCCGTCCTGCAATTCGATCGACGATACGGTGAGTTCGATCGGAAACTGAGAGTCATCGCGGCGTAGTGCCTGTGTCTCGAAGCGCTTGTTGACGATCGGGGCACTGATGCCCGGCCGGTAGCGCTGCATGCCCTGCAGGTGTGCATCGCGCAGATGTTCGGGGATGATAAGCTTGTGCAGCGGCCGGCCGACGGCTTCTCCCTCGTCCCAGCCGAACATGGACGCGGCCTGATGGCTCCAGTGCGTGATATTGCCGGCGCTGTCGATTTCGATGATGGCATCCATGGCGGCGTCGATCATGGCTTTGAAGCGCGACTTGTTTCTTTGCAGCGCCTCATTGGAGATCACCCGCTGCTTCACCATGTTGCGCGAGGTGACGACGCCCATGCACAGCATCAGCAAGGTGATCAGCGTTACCGCGATGCCAATGAACAGGTTGGCCCGGCGCGAGATATCTCCCAGCGCACTCGAAAATGCCTCTTCCAGCGGCGCCAGTTGTTGGTTGACGCGGTGGATCTCCGCCAGCAGCGTTTGGCGCTTCTCTTTATTCAGCGCGTCTTTGGTGATGTTGTCGCGCAACTGTTGTCCGAGCGCCACCAGTTCTCCGATGTAGGCGTCGCCCTCGGTCCAGATGGCGATCGGCCGCTGCATGATGGAAGTGTGCCGGAACCAGCGGAACAGGCGGATCATGCCCGCTACATCGTCCGGATGATTGCGACCCTCGATGAAGCCGCGGCGGGCACTGACGATGTCCGCGTCCGCCTGCTCCAGTGCGAGGCGGGCCTGCCGGTCGCCGAGCGGGACGGCAATGGCACGCAGATATCGCTGCCAGTCGTCTTCCGAATGCGAGGAGGCGTAGGCGCTCAGATAAAAGACGGCTTCCTTCTGGCCTTTCGACCATTGGCTCTCGCCGGCGACATAAGCACGCACCGCGGACTGCAGGTAAAGGCTGGCGGCGATCATGCCCAGCATGAAGATCACGATGAAAATGAAAGGCCAGGTGATCAGCAGCAGTTGCCGGTTGACGGTTTGAATTTTTCTTACCTCCGTTCGTCGCTGTGTTCATGATAAGTGAAACGGCTGAGCGGCAACAGCGTAAAAAGGGTATGGGCGGGCTGCGCGGATTGGCGCGGTGGATTTGTGAAAGTGCCATGAAAACAAATGATTGCAATCCACGATGACGGGGTGATATGAATCTGCGTTTGACCCTTGACGTCAAAATTCCTGCAGATGTAACTTGCTTGTGCAAGGCGGATGATTGTGTTAATTTCCAAAACGTAACAAAGTGTGACGAAATGTCGCACCCTGTTATTCAGTTTGTAATGCGCTGTATTCGGTTTACTTTGTTGTTGCAGTTCCTTTGAAAAAAATCGCCCGGCAGAGGCGGTTAATGTGGAGGAGGACGGCAGTGGCAGTATCTGTTACAGGTTACAAAGTCATCGCACGACCACGTTGCGCCTTGTCGCCAAGGGGCATGATGGTCGTTGTCGCTATCACCGCTTCATTCTCACTCCTGATTGGGTTCGGTTTTTCGCTGGCTGGCGCTTGGCCGATATTGCCGTTCGCCGGCCTTGAGGTGTTCGCAATCGCTTGGGCTTTTCACCACATCCACCGTCATGCGGGGGATTACGAAAGCCTCACGATCGAAGGCGACAGCCTCTTCATCGAAAAACACGACTGCAATCGCGACAGTCGGACAGTGTTCAATCGCTACTGGGCGCAGATACTACTTCGCCAACGGCCTTCCGGTGATCATGCCTTGCTGGTGCGGTCGCATGGCAGGGAGGTGGAATTCGGTCGTCGTTTCCTCAGTGACGAGCAGCGCCTGTTGCTGGCCGGGCAACTGAAAGCGCGTGTCGGTGCTTTCACTTGAAAGCATGAAAGCAGTCTTTTGAAAGCAATCACCCGGATGCAATCACATAAAAATTCTGAATTGGGAGTGGGTATGCTGATGCAGTGGATAAAAAATGCAGGCTTGTTTCTCGTGCTGTTGCTCGGTTCATTCGCCGCGGTCGCGCAGGAGGCCAAATGGAATCTGCCGGAACCGGTGACGCCGGTTGCCCGGGATATCTTCCAGATTCACAACCAGTTCATGCTGGTGATCTTCGTGATGTTCGTCGTCGTGCTGGCCATCATGATCTATTCCATCGTCATGCACCGCAAGAGCCGCGGTTACAAGGCGGCGAACTTCACCGGCCCGACCACCAGATCGCAGATCGCCTGGACGCTGGTGCCGTTCGCCATCCTGCTCTATATCGACTTCATCCTGATGGGCATCCCCGCCGTGCACAGTATCCAGTTGATGGAGGACACCAAACAGGGCGCCGATATGGTGGTGAAGATCACCGGCTCGCAATGGCGCTGGCAGTATGAATACATGGACGGCGATGCGCAGGGCATCAAGTTCGTCAGCAACCTGACGACGCCGCAGGAGCAGATCTACAACCAGCAGGAAAAAGGCGAGAACTACCTGCTTGAAGTGGACAACCATTTCGTCGTGCCGGTGGACAAGAAGGTGCGCATCCTCATTACCGCCAACGACGTCATTCACACGTGGTGGGTGCCGGCTTTCGGCTCCGCCCGCGACGCCATCCCCGGATTCCTGCGCGAGACCTGGATACAGGTCGAAAAACCCGGCACTTATCGCGGTCAGTGCAAGGAACTGTGTGGCAAGGGCCACGGCTTCATGCCTATCGTCGTCGATGCCGTGCCGGAGGAGGAGTTCAAGGCCTGGGTCGTCGCCAAGAAGGGCGAGATGCAGGCAGCCAGCGCCGGCGCCGACAAGGAGTGGACCAAGGAAGAACTGGTCGCCCACGGCAAGGGCGTCTATGAGAAGAACTGCGCCGTCTGCCATCAGGCCAATGGCCAGGGCATGCCCCCGGCTTTCCCGCCGTTGACCGGCAGTGCTATCGTCGCCGGCCCCAATTTCGATGCGGACGGCAAGTTGCTGGTGGATAGCCATCTCGACCGCGTCTGGAATGGCAAGAATATCATGCCGGGTTGGAAAGGTACGTTGAACGATGTCGATATCGCTGCGGTGGTGACCTACGAGCGCAACGCACTGGGCAATGCTATCGGCGACGTGCTGCAACCGGCACAGGTCAAGGCATTACGGTAAAACGGTTCGAATTTCGGGTTTAAGGAGAGAGCGATGAGTTATGCAAGCACCGCGGGGCATGACGAACACCATGACCAGCCGACCGGCTTCATGCGCTGGTTGACGACGACCAACCACAAGGATATCGGGACCATGTACCTGATCTTCTCGCTCATCATGTTCATGGTGGGCGGGTTGATGATCATGGCGGTCCGGGTCGAGCTGTTCCAGCCGGGCATGCAGTTGATGCAGCCCGATTTCTACAACCAGCTGATCGGCGTGCATGCGCTGATCATGATCTTCGCGGCGCTGATGCCGGCGGCGACCGGGTTCGCCAACTGGATGCTGCCGCTGCAGCTCGGGGCGCCCGACATGGCGCTGCCGAGGCTCAATAACTGGGGCTTCTGGCTGCTGCCGCCGGCGGCCATTTTGTTAACGCTGCCGTTCACGCTGGCCCTGTTCGGCATCGGTGACGGCGCGATCGCGACCGGCTGGACCTTCTACGCGCCGCTCTCTGTACAGGGCGGCATCGGTGTCGATTTTGCCATCTTCGCCATCCATATCCTCGGTATTTCCTCGGTCATGGGCTCGATCAACGTCATCGTCACCATCTTCAACATGCGTGCCCCCGGCATGACGCTGATGAAGATGCCGATGTTCGCCTGGGGCTGGCTGATCACTGCATTCCTGCTTATAGCCACCATTCCGGTGCTGGCCGGCGCAGTGACCATGCTGCTGACCGACCGCCATTTCGGCACGCATTTCTTCAACGCGGCCGGCGGCGGTGATCCCATCCTGTTCCAGCATCTGTTCTGGTTTTTCGGTCACCCCGAGGTCTACATTCTGCTGTTGCCGGTGTGGGGCTTCATGCCGCAGATCCTGCAGACCTTTTCGCGCAAGCCGATGTACGGCTACAAGGCGCAGGTCTATTCGTTCTGGGGTATCGGCATCCTGTCGGTGGTGGTCTGGGCACACCATTTCTTCACGGTGGGCATGCCGGTACCGGCGCTGATCTACTTCATGTTCAGCACCATGGCGATCTCGGTACCGCTGGCCGTGCTGTTCTTCTGCTGGATCGCCACCATGTGGCGCGGTTCGATGACCTTCGAGACACCCATGCTGTTCGCGGTCGGCTGGATCATCCTGTTCGGCATCGGTGGTCTGACCGGGCTGGTGCTGGCTGACGTGGCGGCGGATGCGCAATATCACCACACCTATTTCGTCGTCGCCCACTTCCACTACACGCTGTTCGCCGGCGGCATTATGGGCATCATGGCCGGCGTCTATTACTGGCTGCCCAAGATGACGGGTCACATGTACAACGAGAAGCTGGGCAAGCTGCATTTCTGGTTGACCGCGATCTCCTTCAACCTGACCTTCATCCCGCAGTTCTTCCTCGGTCTGGCCGGCATGCCGCGCCGCATTCCGGATTATGCGCTGCAGTTCGCCGACTTCAATGCGGTGTCCTCGGTGGCGGCGCTGGTGCTCGGGTTCTCGCAATTGTTGTTCATCTACAACATCGTCAGCTGCGTGAAGGGTGGCAAGAAGGCCACGGACAAGGTCTGGGAAGGTGCGGACGGACTGGAATGGACACTGCCATCTCCGCCGCCGTACCACAGCTTCACCGTGCAGCCGGTCGTCAAATAGCCTGCCGGCGCCGCATGTCAGGCTGATGCGACTGTAATGATGGTATTAAAGAAAGCGATATGAAAGATCAGGACAAGGAAAGACGCAAACGCAGCATCAAGCTCGGACTGTTGTTCGGGCTCCTGGCACTGTTTGTTTATCTGGGCTCGATGTATTACCTGATATGGCAACGCTGACACGCATGGAAGAAAGGCAGGAAGCCAATCGCCGGCTGGGGCTCAAGCTGCTCTGGCTGGTCGGCGCTTCCGCGCTGTTCGCGGTCTCGCTGGTGCCGCTCTACGACGTGTTCTGCACTGTCACGGGGCTCAACGGCAAGACCGAGAACACTGCCGCGCAGGCGGTCGCCGCGATCGACGAGGACCGTTGGGTCAAGATCGAATTCACCAGCAGCGTGATGCCCGGCCTGTCGTGGAACTTCCATCCGCAACAGAACAGTATCATGGTGCAGCCGGGCAAGATCGAGACCGTCCTGTTCGAGGCACGCAATATGACCAATCAGGCAGTCGCCGGACAGGCCGTGCCCAGCGTCAGTCCCGGTGCGGCCAACAACTATTTGAAGAAGATCGAATGCTTCTGTTTCGTGCGGCAGGAACTGCAGCCGGGCGAGACCAAGCTGATGCCGCTACGGTTCTATGTCAGCCCGGACCTGCCGGAGAAGGTGGAGGCGATCACCTTGTCCTATGCCTTCTTCAGTGCAGTGGAGCAGGGAAAGCAGACAAGTTTTTAGAGTGGTTGCAGCAGGATAAGTCAGATCAACAAGCAGGGAGCGCATGCATGGCTACACATAGCGAGAATCATTATTTTGTGCCCAACCCGACGCTGTATCCGGTATTCATGTCGCTGGGCATATTCGTGCTGGCGGCGGGCTTCATCTTCAGCATGAACAACTATGCCGCAGGCAACTGGGCCATGCTGGCCGGTGCCGCGCTGATCATCCTGATGACCTTCCGCTGGATGGGCAAGGTCATCATGGAGAACGAGAGCGGCGCCTACAAGCACTGGGAGGATAAATCCTTCCGTTGGGGCATGATCGTCTTCATCTGCTCCGAAGTCGCCTTTTTCGCCGCGTTCTTCGGCGCCCTGTTTTACACGCGCGTGATCTCGGTGCCGGAACTGGCGAACTTCGATCCGGATTTCACCATGTACAAGGATTTCACCGCGGCCTGGCCGTCGCTCGGGCCCGGCGGCGAAGTCATCCGCTCCGCCGGCGCGCTGGAGAGTTACGCGCCGAACCCGCATTTCAGTCCGATGGGCGCTTGGGGGCTGCCGGCCATCAACACTCTTATTCTGCTCACTTCCGGCGCCACCATCACTTGGGCGCACTGGGGCCTGGTCAAGAACAACCGTTCGCAACTCGTGATCGGCATGTTCCTTACCGTCGCACTCGGTATCGCCTTCCTCTTGTGTCAGGCCTACGAGTATTACCACGCTTATACCGATCTCGGTCTCACTCTGGGGGCTGGCGTCTACGGCAGCACCTTCTTCATGCTGACCGGTTTCCACGGCTTCCACGTGACGCTGGGCACCATCATGCTGATCGTCATCCTGCTGCGCTGCATGAAAGGCCACTTCACGCCGGAGCGGCATTTCGGCTTTGAGGGCGTGGCCTGGTACTGGCACTTCGTCGACGTGGTCTGGCTCGGCCTGTTTGTCTTTGTCTACTGGTTATAAGCTGGGGAGCTATGGAAAAGGGCGGTGCGCGCATCGCCCTTTTTCTGGAAAAAGTTTGAATCAGGCGTGGCCGATGAGCCCGCTGGCGTAGCCGAGCATGAGGACGAGGAACAGCAGGATGGACAGCACGACGCGCACGGTCAGGGCCTTGGCGGTGCGCTCGCTGGCTCCCTTGTCCCGCGCCAGAAAGAACAGTGCCGAGAACAGGCTGCCGAGAATTAGGATGAGGACCAATACGATAGCGAGTTTGATGAACATGAGCGCATCCCCCTTGAGTGTCGGATGATTATGCGGCGCCCATGAGTTATTTGCAATTTCGCGGTGCTGCTTATCGCTTCCGGCCCGGTCTGATCGGCACGGTGGCCATGCTGGTGTGTATACCGCTCTTTATCAAGTTCGGTTTCTGGCAATACAACAAGGCGGTGCAGAAGCAGGCCCTGCAGGACATGTACGATGCGGCGCTGCTGGCCGAGCCGGTCGATCTGCCCGCCAGCTTCGATGACGTGCAGGCCTGGCGTTACCGCCAGGTGCGGGTGACCGGCAGCTACCGGCCCGAATATCAGATTCTGCTGGATAACCAGGTGGCGCAGAACCGCGCCGGCTACCATGTCATCACGCCTTTGCAGATCGCCGGTTCCAACCGTCACGTGCTGGTCAATCGCGGCTGGGTGCTGGCGGAAGCGGATCGAAGCCGACTGCCGCAGGTGGATACGCCGGCCGGTGAGCAGGAGATCGACGGCGCGCTGTGGCTGCCGTCGGACAAGTTCTACAGCCTTGAGCGGCAGATCGACCCGCAGGTGGGTGATGCGTGGCAGCCCGTCTGGCAGAACATGGATATGCAGCGCTACCGGCAGGCGGTGGATTTCGAGTTGATGCCGCTGGTGGTCAGGCTGGACGCCGAAAGTGCGGCGGGCGGTTTTCTGCGCGAATGGCCGCGGCCGGACGAGCGCATCACGACGCATATCGGTTATGCCTGGCAATGGTTCGGTTTTGCGGTGGCGACCTTGATGATATGGATAGTGACGGCTTTCAGAAGACAACCCGATGAACAGAATGCAAACCGATAATCCCCTGCTCGATAGTGCCCATCAGCTGCGCAAGCCGCGCGGGCGCTGGATGCTGTTGTTGCTGTTCATCTTTTTCGCAGCGCCGCTGGTGCTGGTCACGCTGATGCACAAACTTGACTGGCATCCGGCAGGCGGTAGCCGCGGCGACATGTTGGCGCCGGCCCGGCCGCTCGCCTTGCCGGCAGGCTTGATGGGTAGCGAGGGACAGGCGGTGTCGGACGCATTGTTCAAAGACAAATGGAGCATGGTCTATATTGCCGGGCAGTGCGATGCGACCTGCAAAGCCCGGCTGCATGACATGCGGCAGATTCACGCTTCGCTGGCCAAGCACATCCCGCGTGTGCAACGTGTGCTGCTGCTGACGACGGAGCAGGATGTGACCGCGCTGAAGTCGCTCTATCCGGATCTGGTCGTGCTGAATCAGCCGCAGACGCAGCGAGATGCGTTGGCTCGGCAGTTCGATCTGCCTGAGGCGGCAGCCGGTCTGGCGCAGCGCATCTATTTGGTCGACCCGCTCGGCAATCTGATGATGAGTTATGCCCCCATGGTGGCCGCCGGCGATATCCGCAAGGACCTGAACCGGCTACTGGCTTATGCGTGGGCGGGCTAGGACCATGTCGATGATCTGGCGGATTTCGGTGCGGAGTTTGAATCAGCGGCTGTGTCGATGCATGGATGGATTGAACTGATGGGTACCGCTGCCGTATGGTTCCGCCATCTCGCGCTGCTCAGCACTCTGCTGGCGGTCTGCGTGGTATCGGTCGGCGCCTATGTCCGGCTGTCGGATGCTGGTCTGGGCTGCCCGGACTGGCCCGGCTGCTTCGGAACCATGACCGTGCCGGAGAGCGAGGCAGCGATCAAGCAGGCGCAGATGGCTTTCCCCGATAGTGATTTCGATCATGGCAAGGCCTGGAAGGAAATGCTGCACCGCTATCTGGCAGGCAGCCTCGGCCTGCTGATACTGATGCTTTGCGTGCTTGGCTGGCGTGCCCGCAGACTGTTGCAGGTATCGCCCTGGACGCCCACTTTGTTGCTGGGCCTGGTCACTTTTCAGGCCTTGCTCGGCATGTGGACGGTGACCATGCTGCTGAAGCCGGCGGTCGTCACCGCCCACCTGCTCGGTGGCATGGCGACATTGGCGCTGTTGACCTGGATCACGCACCGGCATTGGGGCGTGGTGTCGCGCCGCTTCGTGCCGGGTGGCGGCCTGCGTGTCGCGATCCGGGCGTGCGTGCTGGTGCTGTTCGCGCAGATCCTGTTGGGCGGCTGGACCAGCACCAACTATGCGGCGCTGGCCTGTACGGATTTCCCGACCTGTCATGGCCGCTGGCTGCCGCAGATGGACTTTTCCAACGCCTTCCACTGGATTCGCGAACTGGGCGAATCGATCGACGGTACGCCGCTGGAACTGCCGGCGCTGACCGCCATCCAGTGGAGTCATCGCATCGGTGCGCTGGTGCTGCTGGCGTATTTTGGTCTGTTGGCCTGGCGCCTGCTGCGGCTCGAATATATGCGCAGGGTCGGGCTGCTGCTTGGTTTTCTGCTGTTGCTGCAGATCGGTATCGGCATCGCCAATCTGCTGCTGCACCTGCCGCTGGTGCTGGCCGTAGCCCATAACCTGGGTGCTGCGCTGCTGGTCATGACGGTCATGGTATTGAATTCGAAAATCACGGAACTGCAAAAATAGGGAGGCGTTATGACGACGATCACCATCGCAAGACTGCAAAAATTCACCGGCCACGTCAGCCATGAATTTCTAAAGTTCTTTCCCTTGTGCAAGCCGCGCGTGACGGCGCTGATCGTCTTTACTGCCATGATCGGCATGTTCCTCGCCACGCCGGACATGGTGCCGCTCGGTCTGCTGCTGGCGGCAATGCTAGGCATCGGCATGACTTCCGGTGCCGCGGCCGCCTTCAACTGCCTGATCGAGCAGAAGATAGACGCACGCATGGCGCGCACCCGTGGGCGGCCGTTGCCTACCGGACAGGTGACCTCCGCCCAGACCGTGGTCTTTGCCACGTTACTGGGCGCCGCCGGCCTTGCCTTGCTCTATTTCCTCGTCAATCCGCTGACCATGTGGCTGACGCTCGCCACCTTTGTCGGCTATGCCGTCATCTACACCATCTTCCTCAAACCTGCGACGCCGCTCAACATCGTCATCGGCGGCGCATCGGGCGCCATGCCGCCGGTGCTGGGCTGGGCGGCGGTCAACAACGTGGTCGGCCCCGAGGCACTGATCCTGTTCCTCATCATCTTCGCCTGGACGCCGCCGCACTTCTGGGCGCTGGCGCTCTACCGGCGCAAGGAATACGAAAAGGTCGGCATGCCCATGCTGCCGGTGACGCACGGAGAGGAGTTCACGCGGCTGCATATCCTGCTCTACACCGTGATTCTCTATGGCGTGGCGCTGATGCCCTACGGCTACGGCATGAGCGGTCTGATCTATCTGGCGGCCTCGCTGCTGCTCAATACCGTGTTCATGGTCTATGCGGTCAAGCTATATCTTCGCTACTCGGATCAGTTGTCGCGCAGCATGTTCCGCTACTCGATCCTGTATTTGAGCCTGCTGTTTGCGGCGCTGCTGATCGATCACTACTGGTATTTTGCGTTCTAGACAGTTCCAGAAAAGCGGCCGGGACGCTATAATACGCGCTCATCGGGGTGTAGCTTAGCCTGGTAGAGCGCCGCGTTCGGGACGCGGAGGCCGGAGGTTCGAATCCTCTCACCCCGACCAGTCAATCAAGAACGTCCTGTATCGTCGATGCTGGACGTTTTTTTCTGCCTTATCGGCGGTGCCTGCCTGCAAGGCGCTGTCGCACATATATTCATGGACGCCTGAAAACGGGAATTTTTCCTGTATAAACTTGATTTGAGTCAAGACAAGTTTTTGTCGGATGTTCAAGCATATACGTATCGCCTCAAGCGACGTTGGTTATTGAAAGTCTGAAGAACGAGACCATGAAAAAGCTGATCGAGTCTGTCGGGAATCTGCCCATACGTGCGCGCGTCGTGTTGGCGACGCTGGTGACGTTCAGCGCGTTTCTTGCGTTGCTTGTGTTCATTGCCCATCACGTTCTGCACGACAGGATGATCGAGGGTATCGGCGTGCAGCAACGCGCTGCCGCCGGGCTGATGGCGACCTATGTCGATGAGAATCTCGAGCAGAGGCTGGCAGCGTTGCAGCGATTGGGCAGCAGGGTTGATGTGCAGAAACTGTCAGACACTGTTGCGCTGCAAGCAGAGTTGCGCGATCACGGGCCGGACGAGCGGCTCTTCAATTCCGGTGTGTTCGTTCTGAATCCAGACGGGGTGGCGATTGCCAATGTTCCCGATGATGTCGCAAGGGTTGGCGTCAACTATGAAGACCGGGACTTCTTTCAACGAGTCATGGCCAGTGGACGGCCGGTCATCGGTCAGCCGGTCTTTGGCCGGGTTCTGCAAACTCCGGTGCTGCCGATTGCCGTGCCGGTCAAGGATGCTGCCGGTAACATTATCGCCGTTTTGGCCGGCATCATCGACCTTTCCCGACCGAACTTTTTCGACAAGCTGACGCACAGCCGGTATGGCGAGACCGGCTACTTCCTGCTGGTGGATCGTTCAAGCCACAAGATTATCGCCAGTACCGACAGAAGTCGCATTCTGGAGGATCAGAGTCCACGCCGTAGCGATCCGCTGGTGGCCAGTCATGTGGCGGGCGAGGATGCCACCGGTCTCAGTGTTAATCCGATGGGTGTGGAAGTGCTCGTCTCCGCCGCCTCCGTGTCGCCGGCCAACTGGTTCGTCGCCGCGGCCTTGCCTGTCCGTGAAGCCTTTGCCCCCATTGATGCGGCGGAAAGTCGTATCCTGATGATGGCCCTAGTGCTGGGGCTGCTTACTATCTTGCTGACCTGGCTCGGCATTCGCCGCGAACTGAAGCCCCTTCAGAGCACGCTGGGAAGAGTTGCTGCACTGATGATGCCGGGCACTAAACTGACTCCGCTGCCTGTCGAGCGTAGCAACGAGATCGGTCAACTGGTGATGGGATTCAATCATCTGATAGAAGAACTTGCGGATCGTGAACAAAGGCTGAAAGAGAGCGAATTCCGCTGGATGTTCGCCATCGAAGGCTCGGGCAACGGGCTCTGGGATTGGAACATGCAGAACGATACGGTGTATTTTTCGCGACAGTGGAAGGCCATGCTGGGTTTTGCCGAACATGAAATCGGCGACTCACTGGAGGAATGGAAACGTCGTGTCCATCCGGATGACCTGGAAACGACGCTAACAGCCATCAAGAAGCATATTGAGGGCGAGACCGATGTTTATGAATCCGAGCATCGCGTCATCTGCAAGAGTGGTGAATATCTCTGGGTACTCGATCGAGGCGTCATCGTCAACCGTGATGCGCAGCAGCGACCGTTGCGCATGATTGGTACGCATACCGATATCAGCAAACGCAAGGCGATGGAGGAGCAGGTTCAGCAGTTTGCCTTCCACGATCCGTTGACTGGTCTGCCCAACCGCCGGCTGCTTCATGACCGCTTCGATCAGGTCATGCGCGCCAGTAAACGCGGCGGTAATTATTGCGGCTTGATGCTTCTTGATCTCGACAATTTCAAACCGCTCAATGACCAGCATGGTCATGCCGCCGGAGATATCTTGCTCGCCGAAGTGGCCGAACGTCTGAGAAAGGCCGTACGAGAGACCGATACCGTGGCACGTATCGGCGGTGACGAGTTCGTGGTTCTGCTGGCGCAATTGGGTAGCAGTCATGAATCGGCGAGTCGTCATGCCTTGCAGATAGCAGAGAAAATACGGCTCAGTCTGGCTGCGCCTTATTTGATCAAGCTCGAAGGGCATCGTGGGAGGTCGGTGCAGCATCATTGCACCGCAAGTATCGGGTTGGTGGTTTTTTGTGCCGGTGCTGCCGGCCAGGAAGACTTGCTGCGTCAGGCCGACGCCCGGATGTATGCCGCCAAGATGTCGGGCCGCAATCGTGTCGTCGATGTGGATGCCGGCACAGGCGAGCAAGTGGCATGAATGCAGGGGCGGTGACTGCTACGCCGGTGGTTTCGAAGCAAAGTTACAAACTACCCGGCTGACATCCTTTTCATGACGCACTTGCGGCTGCATCGTTCCATCTGGGTCAGGCGGGTTTTTATCGGCCTCGGTTTCATTTCGTTGCTGGTTGGCTTTGTGGGCGTGTTCCTGCCCGTCCTGCCGACCGTGCCATTCGTGTTGCTTGCCGCATTCTGTTTTGCCAGAGGCTCCTCACGCTTCCACCGCTGGTTGTTGGATCATCGCTTCACCGGCCCCTTGATCCGTGATTGGTATCAGCATCAGAGTATCCGAAGGTCCACCAGACAAGGCGCTACGCTACTGATCCTGCTGTCCTTCATTCTGTCGATCCTGCTGCTACCCGTCTTCTGGCTTAGGTTGGCGCTGACATTATCCGGCGTGATGCTCCTAATTGTGCTCTGGCGCTTGCCGGTTCGCGATGCACCGCCATGAATCGGCCCGGCCGATTCATGAAAATCCTTAGGCCGCATTCATGCATGCGCATAAAGAGGTTTTTAGACGTTTCCGTATGATGTGAATCGTAGGTTCAAGCAATCGCTTGATTAAACAACCCCTAAAGGAGAATCATCATGTGGACCAAGCCAGCTGCTACTGAAATGCGTTTCGGTTTCGAAGTGACCATGTACGTCTGCAATCGTTAATTCGATTCCGGCAGAGTCAAACAAAAACGGCACCAAAGGGTGCCGTTTTTGTTTGTGTTCGGGGCTGACGGCGACAGTGCCGGTCTTGTTGATTGATCTGATCTATTGGCGCGCCCGACAGGAGTCGAACCTGTGACCTTTGGCTTCGGAAACCAACACTCTATCCAACTGAGCTACGGGCGCGCAAGAAACTGATGCAGCGGCGAATTATAGCAAACGCCTGCCAGCTTGTCCTTTTGTCTATTCGGCCTTATCAGTATAATCTGGGTTTCGCTAACGTTTAGGCAATTTAATCATGAGTGACCAGCACCACGATTTCCCCAAAACCACAGTTTCGCAGGTTGTGCTCGCTACGCTGGGCGGCCTGCTTGCCCCGCTTCTGGTGATTATTCTGATCGTCAAACTCGTCATGGGTATCAACGCCAACCATATCCCGGATGAAGATCCGGTGGTGGCGCAGGCCAAGGTTGAGGAGCGTATTGCACCTGTGGCAGAAGTTGATGTCGTGGCGACCGATGCCGGCGCCACCAAGGTGGCATTGTCCGGTGATGCTGTCTATCAGCAGAACTGTCTGGCCTGCCACGGTAGCGGCGCGATGGGTGCGCCGATGTTTGGCGACAAGGCAGCTTGGGGTCCGCGTATTGCCCAGGGCTATGAAACGCTGGTCAAGCATGCGATCGAGGGCATCCGCATGATGCCGGCACGTGGCGGTAACCCGAGCCTCAGCGATGAAGAAGTGGCAAACGCCGTGGTTTACATGGCCAACGAGGCGGGTGCCGATTTCAAGGTGGCGGCAGCTCCGGTGGCTGAGGCGGTACCTGCCGAGGCGGCACCGGCTGAAGAAGCACCAGTTGCTCCGGCAGCTCCGGCGGCAGCGGAAGCTGCACCTGCAGCTGCGCCGGTTGCAGCGGCGGCCAATGGTGGCGCACAGACTTACAAGGCGGTCTGTGCCATGTGTCACGACTCTGGTCTGATGGGTGCGCCGAAGCCGGGTGACAAGAACGCTTGGGCCCCGCGTATCGCGCAAGGCAAGGACACGCTGATCCAGCACGCCATCAACGGTATCCGCATGATGCCGGCCAAGGGTGGCAACCCATCCTTGAGCGACGATGAAGTTGCACAGACCGTGATCTTCATGGCCAATCAGAGCGGTGCGAATTTCTAAGGCACGATTCATTCAAAGCAGCCGGCCCCAGTGGCCGGCTCTGTTTTTTCTGCGGTAAACCATGGCGACCTACGCGATCGGCGACATTCAGGGTTGCTTTCATTCCTTTCAGGCATTGCTGAGCGAGATCGGTTTACAGCCGGCAACCGATCGCCTCTGGCTGGTCGGCGACATCATCAATCGTGGTGCCGGGTCACTGGAAATGTTGCGCTGGGCTTACGAGCACCAGGACTCGCTGGACATGGTGCTGGGCAATCACGACCTGCATGCGCTGGCGGTGGCTGCCGGTTTTGTCCCCCTGCACAAGTCCGACACGTTGCAGCCCTTGCTGGATGCGGCGGATGCCGACCGCCTGCTCCACTGGCTGCGTCAGCAGCCGCTGGTGCACCGCGACCAGGGCTATCTTATGGTGCATGCAGGCCTCCTGCCGCAGTGGAGCGCCGACGATGCGGTGAGCCTGGCGGCCGAGGTCGAATCCGTGCTGAGAGGGCCGGGCTATCTCGATTATCTGGCAAAGATGTACGGCAACCAGCCCGCGCATTGGCAGGAGGGGCTGCAGGGCATGGACCGCTTGCGCCTCATCACCAACGCCATGACGCGCATCCGTACCTGCACGCCGGCAGGGGAGCTAAATCTGAAGTTCGCCGGCGAGGTGGAAAAAATCCCGGCCGGTTATCTGCCATGGTTCGATGTGCCGGGCCGGCGTTCGGCAGGCAGTCCAATCGTATTCGGCCACTGGTCGGCGCTTGGTCTGCAGTTGCGTGCCGATATCAGCGCCCTCGATACGGGCTGTTTGTGGGGTGGAAAGCTGACGGCGATGCGTCTTGAGGACCGGGCGATTTTTCAGGTTCCGTGCGCGGCGGCGGATTCACCGCTCAAGATCCAGTAACCGGGTGATGGCAAGCCTGGTATTGTTCGTCAGTTGCCTGCGATCATGCCCGCCGGCGCTGATCGGGCTGGCAAAACGCAGCACCACTTTCGGGCGGCGCTGGCGTATCACCTGACGCATCGAGGCCAGCAGGCTCATCTCTCCCCAGTAAGCCATCTCCCGGTTGATGCGGTTTTCCTCATCCGGATAGTGGATGCTGAACGGCCGCACGGTCGCATTCGCCTCGATCGCGGCTTGCAACAAACTACCCTTGAACGGCCTGATCTCGCTGCCGTCGGTCGTCGTGCCTTCCGGAAAGAAGCAGATGCAATCGCCGGCCAGCAGGGCGCTTTTGATGTTGTCGACGATCCTGCCGGCTTCGTGGCGTTTTTCGCGCTCGATGAAGAGGGTGTTGGCGCGCTCGGCAAAAAAGCCGAACAGCGGCCATTGGCGGATTTCCGCTTTGGCGACGAATCTGGTGGTGTGCACGCTGTTGAGCGCGTGGATGTCCACCCACGACACGTGATTGGCGACGAACAGCGTGCTGCGCAGACCCGGGGGCGGCCTTTCGCCTTCGACAACGACTTCGATCTTCAGCGAATTGAGCAGGCCGGTCGACCACTGTTGTATTATGCGGTTTCGCCGCTGCGCCCTCTGTCCCGGCAGGACGAAGGCGGCCACTACCAGGCCGTATAGTGTGTGGAACACCATGCGGCTGGTGCGCAAGATCTGGGTCGTAATGTTGGCGTATGGGGCGGGCAAGGTTATTTCATGAAGTGGGTGGCGTAGCGCTTATTCAGGCGAGACAAAGGTAACATAATCAGCAGGTCGGCGGTGTTGAAATCGGGATCCCAGGCCGGCTCGCCGCAGATATAGGCACCGAGGCGCAGATAGCCCTTGATCAGTGGCGGGCAGCTGACCTGCAGTTCGGCATTGAGGCCATCCAGCGGTAGCGGGCAGCGCGGAAACACCCGGTATTCCGGCGGTGACAGGTAATCGTCCTGCAGGCGGCGGTAGAGGCTGGCGGCGTGGTGGCCGCCATCGGCCATGCCGATACTGCCGCAACCGATCATGTATTCATAGCGGTTCACTTGCATGTACTTCGCCAGGCCGGCCCACAGCAGCGAGATGGTGCCGCCATTCCGATAATCCGGATGCACGCAGGCACGGCCGACTTCCACAGTGCGGTCGAATAGGTGAGACAGGCGGCTGAGATCGAACTCGCCTGCCGAATAGTAGCCGCCGGCCTCGTTGGCCATGGCCGGACTGAGGATGCGGTAGGTGCCGACCACTTCGTTGCTGTTGCTTTCACGGATCAGCAGGTGGTCGCAGAAGGCATCGAAGCCGTCACGGTCGTAACCGTCGCGGCTGTTGAGTCGTGCGCCCATTTCCTCGGAAAACACCTTGTAGCGCAGGCGTTGCGCTTCGGCGACTTCGGACGGATTGCGGGCAAAACTGAAGGTAAGGTGGCTGGGTTCCGGAGCCAGCCCGATGGCGGCATGCTGGTTGAGCATTATGTCTTCCTCGACAGAATTGATATGAGGAAGACTTTACGAAGGCTGGGTGACAGTACCGTTACATCCAGTTGAAGCTTCGATGACCGCGCATAACTGCAGCCATCGAAGCCGCTGTAGAAAAAATTCTAAAGGAGGATGCGGTTAGTGAGAGACGCGTGTCGTGCCGCCGGACTCGATCAGGCGCACGCGTTCGCCCGGCTGGAACTGCTCGTCCGCTTCCTGGACGACGGCGACCAGAGTGCCGTTGTCCAATTTCACGGTGATCTCTAGGCCATCCTTGCGGGTCAGGCCTTCTTCCGCTGCCGCACCGGCGAGGCCGCCGACCACGGCGCCGACCACGGCTGCTGCTGCCGAGCCGCGGCCATGGCCGATGCTACTGCCGGCGATGCCGCCGACCGCACCGCCGGCGACTGTGCCGACCGGTGATTTGGTACCTTCGATGCGGACGGTGCGCACGCTTTCGACCACGCCCATGCGCACGGTCTGTGCCTTGCGCGCTTCATCGCGGCTGTAGACGCTGCCGGATTGGGAGCTGGCACAGGCGGCGAGAAACAGCGAGAGCGACAACAAGACAAGTAGGCGACTGATTTTCATGAGATAACTCCTGCAAATTGGGTGGGATTCCTAATCCAGCTTGATCGTTTCGTTGAAAGCCTTTGCGTAACGGGTTTCGATCTCCTGCCGGCTCGGACGGTGGTTCTGTCCGCCGCGGCTGGCGATCTTGATGGCGCCCATGACGGCGGCCAGCCTGCCGCTTTGTTGCCAGCTCCAGCCTTTGACGATGCCGTATAACAAGCCTGCACGATAGGCATCGCCGCAACCGGTCGGATCGACCAGCGCATCTGCTGCAACGCAGGGGATGTCGAAGCATTGACCTTCCGCATAGATGGTCGAGCCGTTGGCGCCCTGGGTGACGATCAGAGCCTTGACTCTGGCAGCCAGTGCATCGAGGGTTAGACCAGTCTTTTCCTGCATCAGTTGCGCCTCATAGTCGTTGACGGCGAGGTAGGTGGCCTTGTCGATGAAGTCTATCAGTTCGTCGCCGTTGAACATGGGCAGGCCCTGGCCCGGATCGAACAGGAACGGGATCCCGGCCTCCATGCATTCCCGGGCATGCAGGAACATACCGTCGCGTCCGTCCGGGGCGATGATGGCGAGCGATACGTCCTGCGCGTCCTTGACGCTGTTGATATGCGCCTGTTGCATGGCGCCGGGGTGGAATGCTGTGATCTGGTTGTCGTCGAGATCGGTGGTGATGAAAGCCTGTGCCGTGTAGCTGTCGGCAATCAGCCGGATGTGACGGTCGCTGATATCGTTCTGTGCCAGCCATTGCGTGTAAGTGGCGAAATCGTTGCCGGCGGTCGCCATGATCAGGGGCTTGCCGTTGAGCAGGCGCAGGTTGTAAGCGATGTTACCGGCGGTGCCGCCGAATTCGCGTCGCATCTCCGGCACGAAGAAGCAGACATTCAGGATGTGCAGTTTTTCGGGTAGCAGATGGTTCTTGAATTGATCCTGAAACACCATGATGGTGTCGAAAGCGAGCGAGCCGCAGATGAGAGTGTTCATGAGGAAATGCCAGCAAGAGTGAAAACGGCATTATCCGTAGGCGTCCGGCCCGAGGCAAGGGCGGACGATCGAAATCAGGACGTCAGCGCGTCGTCGATCAGGATCTTCGCCGCTTTCTTGGCGTACTTGATACTGCCTGAACCGCGTCGCATGTGCTCTGCTTGCATGGCGCCCTCGATCAGCAGCGAGAGTTGCAAGGCGAGCCCTTCGTGGTCACGGACGCCGGCTTCCTGTGCCAGCACCGAAAGGTAGCTGCGGAAGGCTTCGGACTGTTCGGCCGACAGCTGGTGGATGGCGCTCGATTCTTCAGGGAATTCGGCGGAGGCCTTGAGGAAGGCCATGCCCTGATAATCGGGGGAGCTGATCCATTCTTCAATGACATCGAACAGTTTCTGCAGTTTTTCCGCCGGTTTTTTGCTCTGACGTGCAAGCTTTTCGCTGAGCCAGGTCTGGAAATCCTGGTGGCCCTTTTTCAGCACTTCCAGAATCAGCAGTTCTTTGGACGTGAAGTGCTTGTAGAGGGTCATCTTGGTCGTGCCGGCCGCGGCGACGATGGTGTCGACGCCGGTGGAGTTGATTCCGCGCGTGTGAAACAGATCGGAAGCGACCAGCAGGATCTTGTGTTTGAGCGGTGACATGGCGGAAGTGTAGCGGAACTGGTGCAAAAAATATACAGGCTGGTATACGCCTGCGCGGATGCTGCTGCGGCCAATAATAAAACCCTATATAAATTCAGGGTTTTGCCGGCGCGGCGATTCATGTAGATTACTGCTGCCTGAAATCATCAGGTTTCTGTTAAATCAACCATAAAGAGGTGTTGAATGAATAGATTGTTTGCAGCAATGTTGTTGTCTTTCCTGCCTGCGATGGTATCCGCCGCCATCGACGAGACCATCCGCCTGAAGGAATCGGTCGAGATCAATGCGCCGGCTGACAAGGTCTGGGGCATCGTCGGCAAATATGGCGACATGAGCTGGCATCCTGCCGTCGCCAAGACCGAAGTTACCAGCGGCAAGGCCGATGAAGTCGGTGCCAAGCGCGTGCTGACCTTCAAGGACGGCGGTGGCGTCAATGAAACGCTGACCGGTTACGATGTCGAGCGCATGCTGATGAAGTATGAGATCACCGAAGGTACTTTGCCGGTTCGTGATTACAGCGCCAACATCCGCGTTGAATCCGCCGGTGACGGCAAGAGTGTCGTGACCTGGCGTGCCATGTTCTACCGCAAGGATCCGGCCAATCCGGGTGCTCCGGGTCAGGACGATGCTGCAGCCCGAGCTGCGATCGAAGGCGTGTTGAAGACCGGTTTGGCGAACCTGAAAAAGATCGCCGAATAATGGCTGTGTATCACAAGTACTGAAAAAGGCGCCACGGCGCCTTTTTTGTTGTCTGCGTTTCAGCCTGCCGGTTCAACTGATGCTGTTCTTCATCAGCATCGGCGTGTAATCGCAGCGGACATTTTGCATCAGCCGGTTGGCGATTTCCTGTTCGCGGTAGTCGCTCGTGATATCGCCCTTGACCACGTGTTTCAGGTAGATGCTGCGATCAGCTTCCGCCAGCATCAGTGCTTCAGGGAAGACACAAGTGCCCTGGCGCATTTTCTCGCGCTTGGCGATCATGTCGGACAGGCGTTGCGGGTTGTATACCGGCCCGATCGGCGCCGGTATGGCGGTCAACTGCGGGTGCTCGCTCTGCAGCGATGCTTGTGTCTGCAGTTGTGTTGTTGAAGAGGTTGTTGGCGTATCAATCAGTAGCATGCTGCCGATACCGAAGAACAGGAAGACGCTGGCAGCCATGGCGTAGAGGTGGCTGTTGCGGCTGAAATGTTGCTTGCGTTGTGCCGCGATCAGCGCTCTTGCCGCGATGCGGGCATGGTGGAGAGCCTGGCTATCAGGTACGGCCAGTTGCCGCTTTTTCGCTTCTATCACCATGCACAACAGTTGCTGCGCCAGGCTATCCGGTGCGTCTGTTCTGGCGAGCTTGGCCAGCAGTGTCAGTTGTTGCAGCAGTTCCTGTTGCTCGGCGGCGGACCAGCCGCCTTCCGGCGCATCCTCGAAGTTTTCAAAAATCCTGAGCAGCCGTTCTGCCGGCGCTTCGGCGGCGTTGGTCAGGCTGGTCATCAGTGCTGGATAACGGTCCATTCGCTTGCATCTTCTAGAAGGGTTTGAGCACGGCCAGCAGCACGACGGCAAACAGGACCAGTACCGGAATCTCGTTGAACCAGCGATAGAACACATGGCTGTAGCGATTGCGGTCGGCGGCGAACTCGCGCACCAGCCGGCCGCAGTAGAGGTGGTAGGCGACCAGCACCAGTACCAGCGCCGTTTTGGCATGCAGCCAGCCGCCGCTGAAACCGTAGCCGAACCAGAGCCAGAAGCCGAAGACGAGAGCGAGAATACCGAGCGGCGTCATGAAGCGGTAGAGCTTGCGTTCCATCAGCTTCAGCTGCTGTTGTGTGTTGGGGTCGTCGACCATGGCGTGGTTGACGAACAGACGCGGCAGATAGAACAGGCCGGCAAACCAGGAAACGACGAAGACGATGTGCAGGGACTTGATCCAGAGCATGGGCTAATCCGGTGTCGTGCTTAGCTGCCGACTGTCAGCTGGTCATTGAGCAGTTGGTGCAGCGCGGCGAAATCCAGTTCGCCGATGATGCGGCGGATGACCTTGCCTTCCTTGTCGAGGATGAAGGCGGTCGGTGTCACCCGCACATCGTTGAAACTGGCGGCGATCTCGCCGTAGCTGTCATGCACGACCGGGAAGGGCAGCGCGTTCTTTTCGGTATAGTTCAGTACGTGGTTGGGCGGGTCGTAGGACATGGCGACGGCGACCAGCTCGAAGCCCTTGTTGCGGTAATCGTTGTAGGTCTTGATCAGGTCCGGCATCTCCTTGATGCAGCCGGGACAATCGGTGGCCCAGAAGTTGACCAGTACCACCTTGCCCTGCAGTTCCGAAAGTTTGATCTGCTGGCCGGCAATGGTGGTCATGGTCATTTCCGGCGCCTGGTCCTTGCTGTTGATGGACAGCAGCCAGAAGGCCAGCAGCGCGATGAGAACGGCCGGAATCAGGAAGCGACGGACAGACTTTAAAACAGTGGTCATGATCATTCAATTGATGCCTTACTAGAGTTGTTGAATTGTGGTGGTTTTCGCCGAACTTGTCACCCGCATTTGTCGTCGGAGGATGGATTTCCATGCCGAATAACCCTACTTGGAACCGCTAATTGCCTCAGTTTCCGCATGTTATAATCCAGCTTTATTTCACCCAGTCCGGCATATGACATCCCGTTTGCGCGAAATTCCCTATAACTACACCTCCTATTCTGACCGCGAAATCGTCATTCGATTCCTCGGCGAAGAAATCTGGGATGTGCTGAACGAGCTGCGCGACGAACGCAAGACCGGCCGCTCCGCGCGCATGCTGTTCGAGGTGCTGGGCGACCTCTGGGTGGTTTCGCGCAATCCCTACCTGCAGGATGACCTGCTGGCCAACAAGAAGCGCCGCAAGGCACTGATCGATGCCTTGCATCATCGCATCAAGGCGATCGACGAGCGTAGCAACGGCAATGCCAAGGTGCTGAAGCTGGTGATCGCGGCGCGCAAGGCGGTGGCGGATTTCGAGAACGACTTCCGCCAGACCGAGAACCTGCGCAAGAAGACGCTCGCCCGACTGGGCCGCATCACGCGCAAGGACAACATCCAGTTCGACGGGCTGGCCCGCGTTTCTCATGTGACCGACGCCACCGACTGGCGCGTTGAATATCCCTTTGTCGTCGTCAATCCGGATACCGAGGAAGAGGTCGCCCCCATCGTCAAGGCGTTGATCGAACTCGGCCTGACCATCATCCCGCGCGGGGGCGGTACCGGCTACACCGGCGGCGCCGTGCCGCTGACCAAGATGTCGGCCGTGGTCAATACCGAAAAGCTGGATACGCTGGGCCGCGTCGAAATGGCAACGCTGCCGGGCGTCGGCCGCCAAGTGGCGACCATCCGCTGTGGCGCCGGCGTCGTGACGCGCCGCGTCATGGAGGCGGCGAACGAGGCGGGCCTGGAATTCGCGGTCGACCCGACGTCGGCCGATGCCTCCTGTATCGGCGGTAACGTGGCGATGAACGCCGGCGGCAAGAAGGCCGTGCTGTGGGGTACGGCGCTGGATAACCTCGCCTCCTGGCGCATGGTGACGCCGGATGCGACCTGGCTCGAAGTCGAGCGGCTCGATCATAATCTGGGCAAGATTCACGACATTCCGCTGGCCCGTTTCAAAGTCAGCCGTTACGACATCGACGGCAAGACCCTTCAGTCTGAGCCGGAAATCCTCGAGATCCCCGGCCCCAGCTTCCGCAAGGTCGGCCTCGGCAAGGACGTCACCGACAAGTTTCTGTCCGGCCTGCCCGGCATTCAGAAGGAAGGCTGCGACGGTCTCATTACGTCGGCCACCTTCATCCTGCACCGAATGCCCAAGCATGTGCGCACGGTTTGTCTGGAGTTCTTTGGCCACGTGGCGCTGGCCGTGCCTGCCATCGTCGAGATCAAGGATTATCTCGACGCCCATCCGGACACCTTGCTTGCGGGTCTGGAGCATCTGGACGAACGCTATCTGAGGGCGGTCGGTTATGCGACCAAGGCCAGCCGTAACGAACGGCCGAAGATGGTGCTTATCGCCGATATCGCCAGCGACGAGGAAGACGGCGTCGGCGAAGCCGCCTCGCATATCGTGCGTCTCGCCAATGCCCGCGGTGGCGAAGGCTTCATCGCGGTTTCGGCCGAGGCGCGCAAGAAGTTCTGGCTCGACCGCGCCCGCACCGCCGCCATCGCCAAGCACACCAACGCCTTCAAGATCAACGAGGACGTAGTGATCCCGCTGCCGCGTCTGGGTGATTATTCGGACGGCATCGAACGCATCAACATTGAGCTTTCGATCCAGAACAAACTGCAGATGGCGGTGGCGCTGGAGAACTTCCTCGAAGGCGAACTGCCGCTGCTGAAGGACGAGGACGGCGAATCCAGTCCCGACATGCTGGAAGCCAAACGCAAGCAGGCCCTGGATCATCTGCTTGCGGTTCGCCTGCACTGGAAGAACATCCTCGAGCATCTCGATGCGCCGGTCTCGGTGCTCGGTCCGGAATATGCCGACCTTGCCGTCGAGAACGTGTTCCGCGCGGTGCAGGAGCATCAGGTGCGCGTCTCCTGGAAGCGCGAATTGAAGAGGCCGCTCGGCATCATTTTCACCGGCCGCGAGTATACGAAGATACTCGAGCGCATGGACGAGATCCACAAGCAGATCCTGAAGAGCCGCGTGTTCGTCGCACTGCACATGCACGCCGGCGACGGTAATGTGCACACCAACATCCCTGTCAACTCCGACGACTACGAGATGATGCAGAGCGCGCATCATGCCGTCGAGCGCATCATGAAACTGGCGCAGAGCCTGGATGGCGTCATCTCCGGCGAACACGGTATCGGTATCACCAAGATGGCTTTCCTCGATGACAAGACCATCGAGACCTTCGCCAAGTATAAGCGCAAGGTGGATCCGGAGGGCCGTTTCAACAAGGGCAAGCTGATGGCCGGTTCCGGCCTGCAGAACGCCTATACGCCGTCGTTCGGCCTGCTCGAGCAGGAATCCATCATCATGGAGCAGTCGGCTATCGGCGAGATCGCCGATTCCATCAGCGACTGCCTGCGCTGCGGCAAGTGCAAGCCAGTCTGTACCACGCACGTGCCGCGTGCCAATCTGCTGTATTCGCCGCGCAACAAGATCCTCGGCACTTCGCTGCTGATCGAGGCCTTCCTCTATGAGGAGCAGACGCGCCGCGGCATCTCGCTCAAGCACTTCGACGAGTTCAACGACGTCGCCGACCACTGTACGGTCTGCCATCGCTGCGAAAAACCGTGCCCGGTCGATATCGACTTCGGCGACGTGTCGATCGCCATGCGCAACTTCCTGCGCGAACAGGGCAAGAAGCAGTTCAACCCGGGCACCGCGCTCGCCATGAGCTACCTCAACATGAAGGACCCGGCCACCATCAAGCTGATGCGGGCGTTCATGATCGGCTTCGGCTATCGTGCGCAGCGTCTGGCCCATGGCATCTTCAAGAAGCTCGGTCTGCTGACCGCGTTCAAGAAAAAACCGCCGGCAACGCTGGGCAAGCCCGAAATCAAGGCACAGGTCATCCACTTCCTCAACCGGCCGATGCCGAAGAGCATGCCGACCAAGACCTCACGTGCGCTGCTGGGCATCGAGGACGACACCATCGTTCCGGTGATCCGCAATCCGCAGAAGACCAACGAAGATTCGGATGCCGTGTTCTACTTCCCGGGCTGTGGCTCCGAGCGTCTGTTCTCGACAGTCGGTCTGGCGACACAGGCCATGCTCTATGAAGTCGGCGCCGTCACCGTGCTGCCGCCGGGCTACCTGTGCTGTGGTTACCCGCAGACAGCTTCCGGCAACCACGACAAGGGTCAGCAGATCACGGCGGAGAACCGCGTGCAGTTCCACCGCATCGCCAACACGCTGAATTATCTGGATATCAAGACCGTCATCGTCTCCTGCGGCACCTGTATGGACCAGTTGCAGAAGTACGAATTCGAGAAGATATTCCCGGGCTGCCGTTTGCTCGACATCCACGAGTACCTGATGGAAAAAGGCCTGAAGATCGAAGGTGTGACCGGCGTCAAATACATGTATCACGACCCGTGCCACACACCGATGAAGACCTACGCGCCGCTCAAGGTCACCAATGCGTTGATGAACACCGAAGTCGCGCTGAACGACCGTTGCTGCGGCGAATCCGGTTCCTTTGCCGTTGCCCGTCCGGACATCGCGACGCAGGTCAAGATGCGCAAGCAGGAAGAACTGGAAAAGGGCATGGAGAAACTCGGCCTCACTCCGGGTGCGCCGGAGCAGGAAGTGAAGATCCTGACTTCCTGCCCGTCATGTCTGCAGGGGCTGGCGCGCTATGGCGAGGATACAGGGGTGCAGGCCGATTACATCGTGGTCGAGATGGCGAAGCATATTCTGGGTGAGGATTGGATGCAGGAATATGTGAAGAAGGCGAATAATGGTGGGATAGAGAAAGTGCTTCTGTAGGTTTTATGGTTGAATTTCTCACTTGGCTAAATTCATTAATGAGCTGGCTGGTTCAGAATGTTTTTGTCGCTTTGCTAGTGGGTGTTTTGACTGGTATTACTGCCGGTGTTGTCGTGTCACGTTTAGCCAAATTCGAAGAGTTGAGAAATGAGGCAAGACAAATCATTTGGGGCATTGACTGGATAGAAGAAGATAACCGCTTGAAATTTAGATTCAAGCGTGAACCTGGAGAGTTGGTATATATTTCTTCGGAATTGTTCGCTTTAAAACATCAAAATGCGGGTGAGCTGATAAACACGCTTCTAGCAGAGATAGATAAAGCTATTTATCTGCCGTCGATGACAAGTGAAGAGATGAGTGTGATTTATTCCAAGTGGCAAAGAGATTGCCGGGAGCTGAAACCAGACCGGCAAACTATTTTTGCAATTAACTGGAAGCTCTAATTTTCATCTTCTTTTGTCGGTCTCGCCCGACTGGCGAGTTACTTTCCTTTGCTTGCCCAAAGGAAAGTAACCAAAGCAAAGGGCAGCCCCTTCCGCTTGCACCCTCCGTTGCTCAGGCTGCTTGGCGGCTGCGCAACTCGTCCTAACAGCTAGCAAACTTCGCTAGCTGTCGCGAACTCAAACAGTGCTCGCCGAAATCTCCAAGCATCCTTGCGCTACTCGGCGCGTCAGAGGGCAACAATTCAAAACCACATGAGCATGTAGGGTGGGCAACTTGTTGCCCACGCGCTTGGTTGCATATCAGAACGGCAGGAAAACCGCCGTGGCGAGGTTTTGTACGATGCGGGTGATGAAGCGCTGGGATTTTTCAGCCAGGGCGATGGCGAAGGTGTCGGTGCGGCCGACGATCTTGCCGAACTCGCGTTCGAAGCTGAGATTGCGCTCGGTCTCGTTGATTTCGTTGGTGAGCAGGTAGAGTTTGCCGTCTGCGTCTCTGGCGTTGGAGAGTTTCCAGGCGGCGATTTCTACATTCCTTGCGGCGTTGTAGATTTTTTGCGGGTCGATGGTGTCCGGCAGATAGAAGTCGTTTTTGCCGCCGTGGGCGGTGGTCAGCATGGTTTGCAGACCGACGATGAAAGGCAGTACGCGGTCGCCCTGGTATTCCGGTTTGAAGGCGAGGAAGATGGCATCGGTGCCTTGTTTGTTCTGGATGGATTCGAACTGCCAGTCGTGGTTGCCTTCGAACACCCATTCCACCATTTTTTCGGCCGGGTCGGTGGTCGATTTCTTCAATTCCTTCGGGTTGCGCTTGTAGAGCTTCAGCATCAGCGTTTTCAAACTATCCGTGTTTTCACGCATTTCGACGTCGGCCATGCGGTCGAAGTCGGATTTGCCGAGCTGGTTGATGGTGGTGCGGTCACGCTGTTCCGGTACCGGTTTCTCCTTGCCTTGCGGGGCGGAGGCGCAGGCGGCTAGCAGCATGGCGCTGAGGATGAAGGCGAGGCGGGTGCCGGGGCGTCCGGGTCGGTTAAGGGGCACTTGTGGCGGCATGGTCAGCGCTGGTGTTTTCCGATGGTTTGATGATAACCCGATTTTTCGGAAAGACTACGCTGAAGGTGCTGCCTTTGTCCAACTCGCTTTCGATTTCCAGTCTGGCCTGGTGGCGGGTCAGGATATGCTTGACGATGGAGAGTCCGAGGCCGGTGCCGCCGGTCTCGCGCGAGCGGCTACGGTCGACGCGATAGAAACGCTCGGTCAGGCGGTCTATATGTTTCTGTTCGATGCCGATGCCGCTGTCCTTGACGCTGAACACGGCCTCGTCGCCGCGCCGGTACCACTTGAGCCGGATGTCGCCGCCCTCGGGCGAATAGCGGATGGCGTTGCTGACCAGGTTGCCGAAGGCGCTGTGCAGTTCTTCCGCCGCGCCGGAAACGGAGATCGCAGGGTCGGCTTCCAGGGTGATGTGGTGCTTGCCGTTACTCAGGCTTTGCGCTTCGTGCATCAGCATGTTGAGTTGCGCCTGCATGTCGATCTCGCTGTCTTGTGTCGCCGTGGCGCCGCTTTCCAGTTGGGACAGCGTCAGCAGATCTTCGATCAGGTGGCGCATGCGACTGGTCTGTTCGCTCATCATGCTGAAATAGCTGCGCGTGCTCTCCGGCACCGCACCTTCCATGTCCATCAGCGTTTCCAGGAAGCCGCCGACCACGGTCAGCGGCGTGCGCAGTTCGTGCGACACGTTGGCGATGAAATCGCGGCGCATGGTATCGAGTTTCTCGATCTGCGTGATGTCGCGGCTGATCAGCAGCTTCTGCTTGCTGCCGAACGGAATCAGCTGTATTTCCAGCGTGTATTCCGGGTTGCGCCAGGATTTCAGCTTGATCGGTTCGGAATAGTCCTGCGCCTGCAGGTAGCTGATGAAATCGGCATGGCGGATCAGATAGGTGACAGGCTGGCCGGTATCCTTGCTCACATCCAGCCCGAGCTGGTGCTCCGCTGTCGGGTTGCACCACTCGATGCGGTCCTTGGCGTTGAGTACGACGACGCCGTCCGGCAGCGCGCTGGCGGCATGCATGAAGCGGTCGAGCGCTGAGCTGATCTCCGCCTTGTTGCGGCTGTAGCGTCGTTGTTGCTGATAGATGTCGGCGAAGATGTCTTCCCATACGCCGCGGCCGTTGGGGATGCTGGAGAGATTGGGTTTCTGGTACCAGCGGTGCAGCTTGTGGATCCAGTACAGATGTTTGGCCAGATACAGGCTGATGGCGATGCTGAACACCAGCAGCGCGGCTACTGCGCTGTGTGCCGCCCATAGGATGAGGCAGGCGAAGATTAGAAGCAGGGCGAGCCAGAATGCGCTCCAGCGGATATCTTGCACGCGAGGACTCTATAGTAAGAAACGCTGCATATTATGGGCTAGTGCGCCGAGAAACGGTAGCCGACGCCGCGCACGGTCTGGATCAGCTGGTCGTGTCCGGTCTCGGTGAGGGCGCGGCGCAAACGGCGGATATGCACGTCGACAGTGCGGTCCTCGACGAACACGCGGTCGCCCCAGACTCGATCCAGTACCTGGCTGCGCGAATGCACGCGCTCCGGGTTGGACATGAGGTAATGCAGCAGGCGGAATTCGGTCGGCCCCAGATCCAGCGAAGCGCCGTTGCCGGAAACGCGATGGGTGGTCGGATCGAGGCGCAGGCCGCCGACCTCGATCGGGTCGTCGGTCATCTGCGGTGCGCGGCGGCGCAGCACAGCCTTGATGCGGGCATTGAGCTCGCGCGGGCTGAACGGCTTGGTGACGTAGTCGTCGGCACCCACTTCCAGTCCGCGCACCTTGTCGGCTTCTTCGCCGCGAGCGGTCAGCATGATGATGGGAATGGCCTTGGTCAGTTCGTCGCCTTTAAGCTTGCGGGCGAATTCGATGCCGCTCATGCCGGGCAGCATCCAGTCCAGAATGATGAGATCGGGAAGCGTTTCGCGCATCAGTAGCTGCGCCTGTTCCACACTGAGGGCGCGCAGGGCGTTGTGTCCCGCCTGTGTCAGGTTGAGGGTCAGCAGTTCCTGGATTGCCGGTTCGTCTTCAACGACCAGAATGTTCGCTGGCATGGTGTAAGCCTCCTTTAGCTATGGCTTTGTTGATGGACGCCACTATATGACGTCAATGTGACATATTTATGACAATCCATAAAGACGTGATGTATTTGCCATTTTCCCGGTTTTGTATGACTATTCAGGACGACAGTCTGCCTGACGGGCTGCATAAAAAATGATTAAAAGTCATGCATAAATAACAGCCGGTAGCCCCTCATGCCGGCAAAACACTTGGAGAGATGAATGGCGGATTTCTTTTCTAAAGAGCGCATCATTGCGCCCCCCGGTTTCAACCGTTGGCTGGTGCCCCCGGCGGCATTGGCGATACACCTGTCGATCGGCATGGCCTACGGTTTCAGCGTCTTCTGGCTGCCTCTGTCGAGGGCGGTCGGTATCGACGCGCCGCTGGCTTGCGGTGAGGAAGTCGGTTTCTTTGCCCGGCTTTTTGTCACCGATTGTGACTGGAAGGTCAGCGACCTGGGCTGGATGTTCACGCTCTTCTTCGTACTTCTCGGAGCCTCCGCTGCGGTGTTCGGCCACTGGCTGGAACATGCCGGCCCGCGCAAGGCCGGCGCCGTCGCCGCCGTCTGCTGGGGCGGCGGTCTCTTGTTGAGCGCGCTCGGTGTCTATACCCACCAGCTCTGGCTCATGCTGATCGGTTCCGGCGTCATCGGCGGCATCGGTCTCGGTCTCGGTTATATCTCGCCGGTGTCGACATTGATCAAATGGTTCCCGGACCGGCGTGGCATGGCGACCGGCATGGCGATCATGGGTTTCGGCGGTGGTGCCATGATCGGCGCACCGCTGGCCAATACGCTGATGAACTACTTCGCCACCCCGACTTCGGTCGGTGTCTGGGAGACCTTCGCCGTCATGGGCGTGTTGTATTTCATCGCCATGATGATAGGCGCGCTCGGTTACCGCGTGCCGCCTTCCGGCTGGAAACCCGAAGGCTGGACACCGCCAGCGAGCAACGGCAACGCCATGATCACCAATCGCCATGTGCATGTGAATGAAGCGCACAAGACGCCGCAGTTCTGGCTGCTGTGGTCGGTGCTCTGTCTTAACGTCAGTGCCGGTATCGGCGTCATCGGCATGGCTTCGCCGATGTTGCAGGAGGTATTCGGCGGGGCCCTGATCGGTGTCGAGGGCAAGCTGAGCGAGTTGTCGGCCGAGCATCTGGTGCAGGTGGCGGCGATCGGTGCCGGTTTTGCCGGGCTGCTGTCTTTTTTCAACATTCTCGGCCGTATCGGTTGGGCTTCTTCTTCCGATTACCTCGGCCGCAAGTTGACCTATGTCATCTTCTTTGCGCTCGGTTTCGTGCTCTATGTCTCTTCGCCGTGGGCCGGCAGTATCGGTAGCGTGGCGTTGTTCGCCGGTATCTTCTGCATCATCCTGTCCATGTATGGCGGCGGCTTCGCCACCATACCGGCTTATCTGGCAGATATCTTCGGCACGCAGCATGTCGGTGCCATCCACGGCCGCCTGCTGACCGCCTGGGCAACGGCGGGCGTGCTGGGCCCGGTGATCGTCAACTACATGCGCGATTACCAGCTGGATCAGGGCGTTCCGGCGAACGAGGCCTACAACATCATCATGTATATGCTGGCAGCCCTGTTGCTGGTTGGCCTCGTCTGCAATCTGCTGGTGCGCCCGGTCGCCGAGAAGCACTATATGACCGAAGCTGAACTCGAGGCCGAACGTAAACTGTCGCATGACAAGTCGGTGGCTGCGGAAGCCGCCAGTCAGAACGGCAAGGCGCAGAGTCACCCGATTCTGGCAACGGTCGCCTGGATTGCTGTCGGCATTCCGATCGCCTATGGTGTCTGGAGCACACTGCAAAAAGCCTGGATCCTGTTCCACTAGGCGGATCGCTGAATCGCATGCAGCGTTGTGCCTGGCCGAAAACCCCGCTGGATATCGAGTATCACGATGTCGAGTGGGGCGTGCCGGTGCACGATGAGCGCAAGCTGTTTGAGTTTCTGGTGCTGGAAGGTGCGCAGGCGGGCCTGAGCTGGCAGACCATTTTGCAGAAGCGGTCGCATTATCGCGAAGTGTTTGACGGTTTCGATCCTGAACGGGTGGCGCGGTATGACGAGACCAAAGTAGCGGCCTTGCTGGCCGATGCAGGCATTGTCCGCAACCGCCTGAAAATCGCAGCAGCCATCATCAATGCGCAGCGATTTATTGATGTGCAGGCGGAATTCGGCAGTTTCGATGCCTACCTGTGGCGATTCGTCGATGGCCGACCCGTCATCAATCACTGGCGCAGCCACGCCGAACTGCCGGCCAGTACAGCGGCCTCCGAGCAGCTTTCGCGCGATCTCGTCAAACGCGGCTTCAAGTTCGTCGGCCCGACCATCTGTTATGCCATGATGCAGGCCATCGGCATGGTCAACGACCATATCGTGGACTGCTATCGCCATGCCGAGATTGCTGCATTATCCCCCCCCGGCGGGCCGGCAATTAGCGCAGCATTAAGCGCTTGATTATTTTATAATCCTGTATTTCCAATCTGCGCGCAGGTTTTGCGGCGCGTGTCCAAGTTCGAGGTTCATGTGAGAGAAATTGAAATTAATACCGATGGCCGGGGATTGCGTATCGGCATCGTGTTGTCGCGCTTCAACAGCGAGATCGGCGACGGCTTGTTGTCCGCCTGCAAGGCAGAATTGAGCAAACTCGGTGTCGCCGACGAGAGCATCACCGTGGCGACCGTGCCGGGCGCGCTGGAAACGCCGCTGGTGCTGCAGCATATGGCGGACAGCGGCGAATTTGATGCGCTGATCGCGTTGGGTGCGATCATCCGTGGCGAGACCTATCATTTCGAAGTGGTCGCCAACGAATCGGCTCGCGGCATTTCAGACGTACAGCTGAACACCGGCATTCCGGTCGCCAATGCCATCCTCACGACCGAGGATGACGATCAGGCGCTGGCGCGCATGTCGGTCAAGGGTGCCGAGGCGGCTGCCGTGGCGATCGAGATGGCGAACCTGTTGAGCGTGTTATGAGTAACGAGAACAAGCCTGCTGCAGGCAAGCCGGCCAGACACGGCAAGAACCGCCGAAAATCCCGCGAGCTGGCGCTCAAGGGCATCTATCAGGGACTGATGAATCAGTCCGAAGTGCGCAAGATCATTCGCGACATGGCCGACGATGTCGATTTCGATCGTGCAGATGAAGTGTTCTTCCGCCAGCTGATCGAAGGGGTGGCGGAACATATGGAGGAGCTGGAGCGGCGCATCGCGGTGTATGTCGACCGCCAGGTGGCGGAGTTGAGCCCGATCGAACACGCGATCCTTTGCCTGTCCGCTTACGAGCTGATCTACGACCCGACCATTCCCTATCGCGTCGCCATCAACGAAGGGGTCGAGCTGGCCAAGATCTACGGCGGCATCGACGGCCACAAGTACGTCAATGGCGTGCTGGACAAGCTGGCCGCCGAGGCGCGCCCGCACGAGGTGCAGCGCAAATAGGCTGTCGGGCGGCGACGCGGCGACAAATATGGTCACGCATCACGTCGCTGCGCGGCCGTTATTCCGCATATGTCTTCTTTTCGAAAAAAATCGCGTGTAATATCAATCCTGTAGACTTCAGAGATAATAAATAGTCGCCACTGCGTATAAAAAGAGGGAGAGCAGGGTTGAAGAAGACTTTCTGGAAATCGGACTGGTTCGCCGGTCTTGTCATCTCGCTGTTGTTCCTGTTCGCTGGCGGCAGTGCCATTCTGCAAAGCCTCGAGCGCGTGGCCTATGATTGGGGCGTGCAGGCATCCAGCCGCGATGCAGGCGATCAAATCTCCATCATCGCGATCGATGAGCAGAGCATCGCCAATATCGGGCGCTGGCCCTGGTCGCGTAATGTGCACGCCGAAATGACCGACATGCTGGCCGAAGCCCAGGCCAGGGTCATCGGCAACACGATCTTTTTCACCGAACCGCAGATCGACCCCGGTCTTGCGCACATCCACAAAATTTCCGAGTTCTTGCATTCTGCCGGCGCGGGTGCCGATGCTGGTTCTGTCGGCGACGAGTCCGTTGTAGCCGGTGCCGAGGCAGCCGTGGCGCGTTGCTGGACGAAGCGGAATCGCAATTGAACACGGATGCGAGGCTGGCGCAGAGCTTGGCCAAGGCTGGCAATGTCGTGATTGCCATGCCATTCGTCATCGGCGAGCCGCGCGGCAATCCGGATAAGCCCTTGCCCGAGTATGTCAGCCGCAACAACCTGGGCAAGGTGGCGGACCGGGTCGGTGCTGCCGACATGGGCCTGCTGCCGATCCCGACCATCGGTGCGCTGCCGCCGATCGCTGATTTGGGAGAGCGCGCCGCTGCCATCGGTCACCTCAACGCCAGCCCTGATGTCGATGGTGCCATCCGTTCCGAACCGCTGGTGCTCGCGCACTACGATCAGCATTACCCCTCTCTTTCCATGCAGATCGCCGCCCGTTACCTCAACTTGCAGCCGCAGGATATCGAGGTGCGGCTGGGCGAGGGTGTGCGTCTCGGCAAGTTGAGTATCGCCACCGACCCTTTTCTGCAGATGAATACCTTCTTCTATGAGGGTGCCGATGGCCGTCCGGTCTTTCCGGTTGATTCGTTCTATGATGTATACAGCGGCAAGATCCCGGTGGAAAAATACCGTGATCGCATCGTGCTGATCGGGGCCACTGCCGACGGCATTGGCGATGCGCAGGTGACGCCGATCTCTCCTGCCATGAAACCGATCGAGACGCTGGCGCATTCGGTCGCCAGCATCCTTAACGAGGATTTCTTCGTGTCGCCCTCCTGGGCGTTCTGGGCCGAGCGCGGTATCTGGCTTCTGGTTGCGCTGTATCTGATCCTGCTGTTGCCGCGTCTGGGCGCCGGCGCGGCAGCGATGCTGACCGTCGTCCTGCTCGGTGTGTTGGTCGTCGGCCACTTTGTCTTGATGACGCAGAACGGCATGTGGCTGCAACTTGCCTCGCCAGCCGCGCTGTTGCTGGTCGGCCACGCGTTGCTCACCACCAAGCGTTTCCTGGTCACCGAGCAGGGCAAGGTCCGGTCGGAAGCAGAGTCGGCGGAGAGCAACCGCAACCTTGCCCTGATGTTCCAGAGCCAGGGCCAACTCGACATGGCGTTCGACCGGCTGCGCAAATGCCCGATGGATGACAGTCTGATGGATGCGTTCTACAACTTGGGTCTGGATTTCGAGCGTAAGCGGCAGTTCAACAAGGCAGAATCGGTGTTCGCCTACATGGCCGACTACAACCCCAAATACAAGGATCTGGAGCAGAGGTTGACCCGTTCGCGCGCGATGGCGGAAACCGTCATACTCGGCGGCAGCGGTGCCAGCCGCAGCAATGCCAGCACCATGATCCTCGACGACGGCACGGTGGAAAAACCGATGTTGGGGCGCTATCAGTTGGAAAAAGAACTTGGCAAGGGCGCCATGGGCGTAGTCTATCAGGGTAAGGATCCGAAGATCGGCCGTGTGGTCGCGATCAAGACCATGGCGCTGGCACAGGAGTTCGAACCGGATGAATTGGAAGAGGTGAAGGCCCGGTTCTTCCGCGAGGCGGAAACGGCTGGGCGGCTCAATCACCCGAACATCGTCACCATGTACGACGCTGGCGAAGAGCACGATCTCGCCTATATCGCCATGGAATTCCTCAAGGGCAAGGACCTGACGCCGTACACCAAGCCGGACAACCTGCTGCCGCTCGACAAGGTGGCCGACATCCTCCTCAAGACCGCCGAAGCACTGGATTACGCGCACGGATATCACGTGGTGCACCGTGACATCAAGCCGGCCAACATCATGTATGAGCCGGACACCGGCAACGTCAAGGTGACCGATTTCGGCATCGCCAGAATCACGGATTCGTCCAAGACCAAGACCGGCATGGTGCTGGGGACGCCCAGCTACATGTCTCCCGAACAGCTGGCTGGCAAGAAGGTCGACGGTCGCTCCGACCTGTTCTCTCTCGGCGTCATGTTCTATCAGCTGGCGAGCGGGCATTTGCCGTTCACCGGCGACTCGATGGCGACGTTGATGTTCAAGATCGCCAATGAGCCGCATGCCAGTGTACGCACGCTGAATCCGGAAGTATCGCCATGTCTGTCCGATATCATCGACCGCATGCTGGAAAAGGATGTCGAGAAGCGTTACGCACACGGCGCCGAGATCGCCGCGGATATCCGGCGTTGTCTGGGACAGGCGGGCTGACATGGATTTGACCGGGGTGCTCGAGGTCGTCAGGCTCAGCGATGTCGGTTGTCACCGGGATCACAATGAAGATGCCGTGGCCAGCGATATCGAGATCGGACTCCTGGTACTGGCCGACGGCATGGGCGGCTACAAGGCCGGGGAGGTCGCCAGCGAGATCGCGACACTGACCATGCTGGCCGAGATGAAGGAGACCATGTCCGGTTTCGACCCGGGCCAGACCGATCCGGTGACCGGCATGCAGGCCGAGTCCTTGCTGCTGATCGATGCGGCAGCCAAGGCAAATGCCTCCATCTTCAGCGTGTCGGAATCGCAACCGCAGTGCGCCGGCATGGGCACGACGCTGGTGACGGCCCTGTTCACCAATAACAAGGTGCTGGTCGGTCACATCGGCGACTCGCGTCTTTACCGCTTGCGTGGCGAACGGCTGGAACAGCTGACCGAGGATCATTCGCTGCTACAGGAGCAGCTCAGTTCGGGCCTGATCACGCCCGAGCAGGCCAAGATGTCGAACAACAAGAATCTGGTGACGCGCGCGGTCGGCATCGACCCCGAGGTGGAGCTGGAACTGCACGAGTATGATGTGGAAACGGGCGACATTTATCTGCTCTGTTCGGACGGCCTGACCGATCTGGTCGAGGACGACGACATCCAGGCAACGCTGATCGGCCTCGGGTCTAACTTGCAGCTGGCCGCCAGCCAGCTGGTGCAGATGGCGAACGACAATGGCGGCAAGGACAATATATCGGTCATACTGGCAAAAGTGCTCAAACCTTTTACGGCAGAGAAGAGCTGGTATGACAACTTTCTTAACTGGCTGAAATAACAGGTGAAACATGGCTAAGCTCATTTATTCATTGGACGGTGCCTTCCTCGGCGATTTTGCACTGGACAAGGAGCGCATCACCATAGGGCGTCGACCCGGCAACGACATTCATATCGACAACCTTGCCATCAGCGGCCAGCATGCGGCGATCACGCTCATCGGCAAGGACGCTTTCCTGGAAGATATGGGTAGCACCAACGGCACCCTGGTCAACGGCAAGCCGATCAGCAAGCACATCCTGCAGAACGGCGACGTGATTGAGCTGGGCAAGTACCAGCTCAAGTTCGTCAGCGAGGCGCCGGTTGCCGGTATGGGCGGGCAGGAAGATTTCGAGAAAACCATGATCATCCGGCCGGGAGCGATGAAGCCGGCTGCGCCTGCAGCTGCCGGCGTGGCGCAACCTGCGCCTACCGCCGCGCCGCTGGAGCCGGTAGCGCCTGCTGCTACAGCCAAGCCGGCAGCCGGGGCCACCGTTTCCGGGCCAATCGCCAAGCTGCAGGTGCTGAACGGCGCTAACCAGGGCAAGGAGCTGGCCTTGACCAAGGCCCTGACTACGCTCGGTAAGCCCGGGGTGCAGGTGGCGGTGATCACCAAGCGGCCGCAGGGCTACTTCGTCACGCATGTGGAAGGCGACAGATATCCCAGTGTGAACGGTGAGTCGGTCGGTGCGCAGGCGCATCCGCTCAACGACCATGACGTGCTGGAACTTGCCGGCATCAAGATGGAATTCTATTTCTCGCCAGCCTGACCGCTGTCTTTGCCGTAAGGCACAATGCTGATCAAGGAACCCTGTTGCATGTCTGAACAGCAAGAACTGCTACGTCGGCTCGATCGCCTGAATGCCATCGGCGTCGCGCTGTCGGCCGAACGCGACACCTCGCGCCTGATGGAGATCATCCTGCTCGGCGCCAAGGAAATCACCAATGCCGACGGCGGCACGCTCTACAGCGTGACCGACGAGCGCACGCTCAAGTTCGAGATCATGCGCAACCAGAGCCTGGGCGTGGCGATGGGAGGGACGACCGGAAAGGAAATTCCGTTCGCACCGTTGCCGCTGTTCCTGCCGAACGGCTCGCCCAACGTCAACATGGTGGCGGCCTACACCGTGCTCAACGATTGCACGGTCAACATCAAGGACGCCTACGAGGAGATCGGCTTCGATTTCTCCGGTACGCGCAAATTCGACGCACAGACCGGCTACCGTTCCAAGTCCTTCCTCACCATTCCGATGAAGAACCACGAGAACGAGATCATCGGTGTGTTGCAGCTGATCAATGCGATCGACGCGGGGAGCGGTGAAATCATCCCGTTCTCCGACGAGAACCAGCAGCTGGTCGAGTCGCTCGCTTCCCAGGCAGCGGTGGCGCTGACCAACCACAATCTGATCGAGGGCCTGAAGAACCTGTTCGAGGCTTTCATCGAGCTGATCGCCGATGCGATCGACGAGAAGTCGCCTTATACAGGCGGCCATTGCCGCCGTGTGCCGGAGCTGACCATGATGCTGGCCGATGCGGCAGCGCGCATGGACCGCGGTCCGCTCAAGGATTTCAGCATGAGCGAGAAGGACGTCTACGAACTGCGCATCGCTTCCTGGCTGCATGACTGCGGCAAGGTGACGACGCCGGAATCGGTGATGGACAAGCCGACCAAGCTCTCCACCATCTTCGATCGCATCCATCTGGTCGAGCAGCGCTTCGAGTTGCTGAAGCAGCAGCAGGAGATTGCCATGCTGCGCCGGCAGATCGAGGCCATGCGGGAAGGCCTCGAGTGCGATGCGGCCGCGCTGGAGGCGCAGTTCCGGCAGCAGGTAGCGCAGTGGGAGTCGGACCTGGCGTTCCTGAAGAATGCCAACCTGGGTGGCGAATATATGGCTGAAGCCGACCTGCAGCGGGTGCGGGATATTGCCGCCTACCGCATCGTCGACAAGGCCGGCGAAGAAGTGCCCTTTCTCAGCGAGGACGAGGTCTACAATCTCAGCATCACGCGCGGCACACTGACTGCGGAAGAGCGCGCCATCATCAACAACCACATCGTGGTGACCATCAACATGCTGGAGTCGCTGCCCTATCCCAAGGACCTCAAGCGGGTGCCGGAATATGCCGGCGGCCACCACGAGCGCATGGACGGCAAAGGCTATCCGCGTGGCCTGACGCGGGAACAGATGTCGATCCCGGCACGGGTGATGGGCATCGCTGACATATTCGAGGCATTGACGTCGCGCGACCGGCCTTACAAGAAGGCGAAGACGCTGACCGAATCACTGCACATCCTGGGGCAGATGAAACTCGATCACCATATCGATCCGGACCTGTTCGATATCTTCATCCATGAAAAGATCTACCTGCGCTATGCGGAGAAATTCCTCGATCCGGAGCAGATCGACGAGGTGGATGAGACGAAGATACCGGGTTACGACCCTTATTCAGCCTACCGGACAGAGGCCTGAACAGCCCGCACGCGGTGCTGGCGGATGATGTTCAGCAGCCAGCCTCAGGCGCCATGGTCTTCAGCAGCGCCACAATCTCTTCTAGTGTAGCGGCGTGGATGAAACGTCCGTCAGGCGCGATCTTCAGGTTCGGTCCGCGTTCGCAGACGCCCAGGCATTTGAACCGTTCCACCCGCACATCCAGCCCGAGTCGGGCGCATTCCGCTTCCGCCAGTTCCGCCAGTTCGATGCCGCCGCGCATGCCGCAAGAGGGTTGATTGGGATTGGCGCGTCGATTTACGCAAACGATGAGAGTTCTCACTTGGCCTTACTCGGCGTTTCTTGCAGCGGCATGGCGCGACAACCGTGACGGTCGAGCCGCAGGCAACTGCCCTGTTCGTACCAGTCTCCCAGCACCCAGCGCTGTATGGCATGACCGTCGACTTGCAGGTTGTGCAAGGCAGGGCGATGGGTGTGGCCGTGGATGAAGATCTCCGGGTAATCATGGGCGCGCAGCAATCGCTCGACCGCCAGCGGGTTGACGTCCATGATGGCCTCCGGCTTGCCGGATTTTTCCTGTTCGCTGCGCATGCGCAAGGCCTCGATCTGTGCCTTGCGGCCGGCTAGCGGAAGTTGCATGAACTGCGATTGCCATTCAGGCTGGCGTACCTGGGCGCGGAACTGCTGATAGGCGAGGTCGTCGGTGCAGAGGGCATCGCCGTGACTGAGCAGCACGCGGTGACCATAAAGTTGGTGCAGACACGGGTCCGGCAGTATCTCCAGTCGGGCGGCGGCTGCAAAGGCGCTGCCCAGCAGGAAATCCCGGTTGCCGTGGATCAGATAACTGCGTACGCCACGGGCGTGCAATCGTTCGAGTGCGCACACGACAGACTGGTGGTGGGGGTCGTCGAGATCGTCGTCGCCCGCCCAGTATTCGAACAAGTCGCCTAGTATGTAGAGCGCGTCGGTGTCGCCGGCGAGGTTACCCGCGAAGCGGATGAATTCGTCCGTAGTGCGCTGGCGCGTCGGCCATAAATGCAAATCGGAAATGAAGAAGCTGTGGCGTTCTTCATTTCCGGCGGCAGGCATGGCGGAGTCGATCGTTTTCAGACGACTTCTGCGCGCTCGATGATGACGTCCTCGACCGGTACGTCCTGATGGCCGGCCCGGTTGCCGGTCTTGACCTTGCGGATGGCGTCGACGACTTCGGTGCCTTCGACCACCTTGCCGAACACGCAGTAGCCCCAGCCTTGTGCGGTCGGTGCACTGAAATTGAGGAAGTCATTGTCGTTGACGTTGATGAAGAACTGGCTGCTGGCCGAGTCGGGGTTCGGCGTGCGTGCCATGGCGATGGTGTAGATGCTGTTCTTGAGGCCGTTGTTGGCTTCGTTCTTGATCGGAGCCTTGGTGGCCTTCTGCGACATGCCAGGTTCGAAACCGCCGCCCTGGATCATGAAGCCATCGATCACGCGGTGGAAAATGGTGTTGGCATAGAAGCCGCTGTTCACATAGTCAAGAAAGTTGGCGGTGGTGATCGGCGCCTTTTCTGTGTCGAGTTCGATGCTGATGGTGCCGAAATTGGTGTGCAGTTTTACCACGGGGAATTCCTTAACAAATTGAGGGATGGGACTTGAGGGTGAAGCGGTCAGGCCGGACCTTCGTACTTGATCTTCCAGCGGTTGTTTTCCAGCACCCAGTACTGGCGCTTGCGCATGGTGTTGTTCAGGTGGTTGCTCTTGAACGACTGTTCAAAATTGACCACGGCCATTTCCTGTTTGCTGTTCGGGTAGCGCAACATGCTGACGTTCGACAGCTTGATCTCGACATCCGGCTTGCTGGCCTGCACCCGGCGCTTGTGATTCGCCCAGGCATCGTAGTCGGCGCCCTTGGTGAAAAAGCTCTTTGAGTAGTGGGCCAGATAACGCTCGGTGTCCTGCGATTCCCAATCCTTGCGCCAGGTTTCCAGCGCCTTGGAGAGTGCCTGCTGTTGTGGGGATGCCTGATTTTCTTCCAGCCATTGCAGGTTGTTGGCGATGACGAACAGCGTGCGGCCGCTCTTGAAGATCGGTTCCAACGTTTTCAGTTCCGGATTGGCCATCACGAGGCAACCGTCACTGGCCAGCGGCGGCCGGCTATAGGTGTCGCTCGGCGTGCCGTGGAGCCAGATGCCATAGCCTTTCTTGCCCAGATGGCGGTCCCACTCGTTCGGATAGTTGAGCGGAAAGGCCATGCCGCCGTAAAAGTCCGGCAGTTCCTTGGTCAGTTTGGTGCCGGCGAAATAGACGCCGATCGGCGTGCGCTTGTCGCCCTCGACGAACTTATCGCTGCCGTTCTTGCCCAGCGTCACGTAGTAATCGGCGACATAGACCGGTTTGCCGTTGTTGTTGCGGTAGTGATAGAGGCGCGACTTGTCTGCGTCGACGACGATGACGTCCCTATGGCTTTTGTCGATCTGCCACAGCGGTTCCGGCAAGCCGCGCGGCTTTTGTTGTGCCAGATAGTGCTCGAGGCGCAGGCGGGCTTCGCTCTGGAAGTCCTGGATGACTTCGGGCGGGCGAGACGCCGCGTTGCCGAAAGTGCTGATTTGCTGCGCCCGCGCCATCAAGAGATCGCCGCGTACCAAATGCGCGAGCTTGAAATTAGGCGCCTTGCTCAGCAGTTCCTCGGTGGTTTCGAGCGCCTGCTGCAGGCGACCCTCAGTGACTTCGAGCAGGCTCTTGATCAGCAGCTGCTCGATGTTGTTGGGGTTGAAGGAACTGGTGTTGCTGCGATCGGCGCTACCGAAAAAGAAGTCGCTGAAGCTGCTGCGGTTGATTGCCGTGGCATTCCACGGCAACAACGAGCAACTGATGATCAGTATCTGAAATACAAGTTTGAGTTTACGCATCAGATTTTCAAATCAGCCTGATTCAACGCTGAGCGATTTCCTCTTCAATCAGCCACTGGCCGTTGGTGTTGATCATGACCAAGGTCTTGCCTGTACGCTGGGACAGATGAGACGCGCGATAGTTTTGCTTGAAGGTGACGCGGGCCTGCGTGTTGCTGTCCATGTCGACCTTCAGGTCGCTGATTTCGACCTTGATGCTCTTGGGCGTGCTGATGCGCGAGCGGCGCAGATTTTCCCAGGCGCTGCGGCTCTCGCCCCTCGGCGTCTTGAAACTGGAACTGTAGCTGGCGAGATAGGCATCCACATCCTGGTCGGACCAGGCCTTGGCCCATCGGTTGACGGCGGCCTTGATGTCTTCGCTGGGGTCAATCGCCGCGGTTTGTGTCGGTGCTGTTGCCGGCTGGGCCGGGGCTGCCGTCGTTGCAGCCGGTTTCGCGGCAGTCTTTACAGGCTCGCTCGCCTTGGTTACCGGACGGGTGGCGGTCATGACCGGCTTCTTGGTGGAGGAGAACAGGTCGCGGATCAGCGCCAGCTTGTTCTGTGCTCGGGTGTTGCCGCTGTCGAGTTGCAGCGCCTTGTCGTAAGCTTCGGAGGCCATGCGGGCATAGATGTCGCCGAGGTTCTCATGTGCCGTGGCGTAGCTGGGATGGGTCTTGATCGCGTTCTCCAGCGCTTTGCGGGCCTGGTCGTATTCACCCTTCTCGGCGTAGAGCACGGCCAGGTTGTTGTGCGGTTCGGGCAGGTTGGGGTTCTTGCTGGTGATGTCAGCAAATATCTTGATGGCTTCGTCGCGGCGGTTCAGTTCGGCCAGAATCACGCCCTTGATGAATTGGGCCTGCACATCCTTGGGATTCGCGTTGATATAAGTATTCACGCGCTCAAGCGCGGCTGCCTGTTGACCCTGGTTTGCCAGCTGGGCAATCTCTTTCAGATCGTTTGCCTGGGCGGTTCCAAAAATGAAGACGGAAGCTAGCAGGAGCAGGGCACGAGGCAAAGTGCGGATTAATGGCATTGTGATATACTTTTCGAGTCAAATAAGTAGCAATTCTAACAACAAGCCCATTCAACCTCCAATAGCTCGTTACATTTCTTAGTGATTAATTTTTCAGCAGAATTTCAAGCCATCGTCGAGTTCTGAATCCTGTCGTCCAACCATCTTCCAGAAAATGCTCAAAATCTACAATTCCATCGCGCGTGAAAAACAGACATTCGTCCCGATCTTGGCCGGCAAGGTCAGCATGTATGTCTGCGGTATGACGGTCTACGATTACTGTCACCTGGGGCACGCCCGCGTCATGGTGGTGTTCGACATGGTCAACCGCTGGTTGCGAGCTTCCGGTTTCGATGTGACCTACGTGCGCAACATCACTGACATCGACGACAAGATCATCAATCGTGCCAATGAGCGCGGCATCACGATCCAGGCGCTGACCGACGAATTCATCGCCGCCATGAACGAGGATTCGGACAGGCTCGGGGTGCTGCGGCCGGACATCGAGCCGCGTGCGACCGCCTATATCGACGACATGATCACCATGATCGGCCAGTTGATCGACAAGGGCCACGCCTATCCGGCCGCGAACGGCGATGTGTTCTATTCGGTGGGTAGCTTCGAAGGCTACGGCAAACTTTCCGGCAAATCGCTGGAGGATCTGCGCGCCGGCGAGCGGGTCGAGGTCGACAGTTTCAAGCGCGACCCCATGGACTTCGTGCTGTGGAAGGCGGCCAAGCCAAACGAGCCGAGCTACGATTCGCCCTGGGGCAAGGGCCGCCCGGGCTGGCACATCGAATGTTCGGCCATGGGCGCACATCATCTAGGCAAGCATTTCGATATTCACGGCGGCGGTCAGGATCTGCAGTTTCCGCACCATGAAAACGAGATCGCCCAGTCGGAAGGCGCGCACGATTGCACATTCGTCAATTACTGGATGCATAATGGTTTCGTTCGCGTCGACGATGAAAAGATGTCGAAGTCGCTCGGCAACTTCTTCACCATCCGTGAGGTGTTGCAGAAATACAAAGCCGAAGTGGTGCGTTTTTTCATCCTGCGTGCACAGTACCGCAGCCCGCTCAATTACTCCGACCAGCATCTGGACGATGCCAATCAGGCACTGACCCGACTCTATACCGCGTTGAAGAATGTGCCGCCGGTAGACGCGGCAATCGACTGGAACTACCCTCTGGCCGCCCGCTTCAAGGCGGCGATGGACGACGACTTCAACACGCCGGAAGCTTTTGCCGTACTGTTCGAGCTTGCGACTGAAATCAATCGGACACGTTCGCCGGCATCGGCCGGGCTGTTGCGTGCGCTGGGTGGCATCGTTGGACTGTTGCAGGAGGATCCGCAAAGCTTCCTGCAAGGCGGACAAGAAGAAGACGGCAATGCCGTCTATGGTGCCGCCGGTTTGACCGCGGCAGAGATCGACGCCTTTCTGCAACAACGCGCCGCTGCGAAGCAGGCACGCAATTTCGCCGAGGCGGATCGCATCCGCAGTGAACTTTTCGCGCAAGGCATTATCTTAGAGGACGCCCCCTCAGGGACGACCTGGCGGGCAGCATGAACCTCAACCTGACCTGATTTCGAGTAATCACCGACAACACCTTGCGATGAAGCACTTTTCGTTGAAATATCCGATTTATCTGCTTTGTTTCATCATGCTGATCGGCTTGATCATGCCGGATCATGCCAGTTTGGATGCAGATTCTGGCAGCGGTCATCCACCCGTCATCAGCCAAATCATTCAATTGGACAAGGACAACGGTCGCGATGCAGCCGACAGCGCGATGCTGATCTCCGCTGCATCGACCGTCAGTTTCCATATTCCGGCAGTCCTGCGCCAGCAGGTATACGCTTATTTACAGCCTGACCCTCTGCCGGCACTTCGCCCCCCAATCCTTTCCGCCTGATCAATCGCCCGGAGCTGCGCAACGGAGCTGTCCGCCATCACTGACGGCCGTCCGTAGCACGGCGCCATAGCGCGTTCTTTCATCACTTGTGTCGTTCCGCATCGATAGGCGGGCCGGCGCAAGTGCGACTACGCAGTTTCATACAAGGAAATTTTCTGACATGTTCAACAAGAGTCCCGCATGCGGGATCGGCGTGTCGTCGTGCCGCAGCGTCTTTCTGTGCGCGGCGCTGACACTTCTGCTTCTGCATACACCTGGCGCATTCGCCGAGGTGCGTTATTCGCTCAACGATGTGCTGCAGATGGCGCAGACGCAGAGCCCGATCATCGAGGCCGCCAAGGCGCGTGAGGCCGCTGCCTCGGCATCCATTATCACGGCCAGGACCATCGCCAATCCGGAGCTCGAATTCGGTATGGGACCGACCCGCTACCGCACCCCGGGCGGCCTTGGCAACGACGGCAATTGGGGTACGGCCATTTCCCAGCCACTGGAATTTCCTGGCGTGCGGCAGGCACGACAGGCGGTCGCGACTTCCAGTCTCAAGATTGCGAGCTTGGCGACGGAGCTGACCGCCATCGAACTCGAGACCCGCGTGAAAAGCGCGTTTTATGAAGTGCTGCAACGTCAGGCCATCCTGCTGGTGGCGCAGGGCGACCGCCAGTTGCTGACCGATATCCGCGACCGCGTGAAACTGCGTGTCGATGTCGGCGAATCTCCGCGCTACGAACTGATCAAGGCCGACACCGAATGGTTGGCCGCCGAGCGCGATTACCAAACTGCGCTCACTCAAGTGCTTGAAGCCAAGGCCTATCTGCGCGGACTGGTTGGAGCCGACATGCCTGAGGATTTCGAACTGGCCGGGGAGATTCCGCTCGGTAGCCGTCTTCCGCCCTTGCCGGATCTGTTGGCGAAAATTCCGGAAACGCGTCAGGTCGCACAGTTGCGCGGCGCCATCGAAGCTGCCGAAGCCAAGGTCCGCTTGCAGGAAAAGCTGCGCATGCCTGGAGTCACGGTCAAGGCCGGTATCGAGCAGGATCCGGACTTGCGTCAGTTCCGTCTCGGAATCGCGGTGCCGATTCCGGTTTGGGATCAGCGTCGAGGCCCGGTTCTGGAAGCGGCGGCTGAACTCAGCGAACAGAACGCCTTGCTACGCGACCGTGAACAGGCGCTTAACCGCGAGCTGAATGCTGCTTACCAGCGTTACACGGTGGCACGGCAACAACTGGATGCCTTTGAAAACGGCTTGCTGGTGCAGGCTGAATCCGCGCTGAAGGTGGCCGAGGCGGCCTACCGCTTCGGCGAGCGCGGCATCCTGGACTATCTGGACGCCCAGCGGACCTACCGGGCTGTGCGCAAAGACTACCTCTCGGCCAGTTACGGCTATATCGATGCCATTTTGCAAATCGAGCAGTTGCTCGGAGAACCAATCATCAGGGATATCTCGTCATGAAAACAATTTCTTGCTCAACCACTTTGCTGCCGTTGCTGATGGCAGCCCTGCTGTTTTCTGGCTGCGGAGGCGAGCCTGTGCCGGCGCCGGAAGCTGCGGTCGCCGACCCCGATGTCGTGCAGCTTACGCCAGTGCTGGAGAAGGTCATCGATCTGCAGACGGTCAGCCACATGGATGTGCGTGAAAGCCTGCGCATACCCGGCACCATCCGTGTCGATGAACAGCGCATGGCGCGTATCGGGGCTTCGGTGACCGGCCGCATCAAGGATATAGCCGTCACACTGGGTGAGAATGTTCGGCAGAGTGAGGTGCTGGCGACGCTGAACAGCACCGAACTGGCACAGAATCAGCTTAGTTACGTCAAGGCAGCTCAACAGATCGAATTGCTGAGCAAGGCGGTCGAACGCGCACGCTTGCTGTTTGATGCCGATGTGATCGGTGCCGCAGAACTGCAACGACGTGAGGCGGAGCTGGCTGCGGCACAGGCTGAGTCGAACGCCGCGCGCGACCAGCTGACCGTACTTGGCATGTCCGAATCTGCCATCCGGCAGCTCGAATCCACTAGCCAGATCCGCTCCTACAGCAATGTCGTGACGCGCGTTGACGGTACCGTCATCAGCCGTAAGGTCAATCTTGGCCAAGTGGTGCAGCCGGCGGATGAACTTTTTATCGTCGCCGACCTGTCGCAGGTCTGGGTCGAGGCTGAGGTGCCGGAGCAGCAGATCGATCTGGTCGAAGTGGGCGAGGAAGTGCTGGTCGAGATCCCGGCGCTGGGCAACCGGCAGTATCGGGCGACGCTGATTTTCGAGAGCGATGTTGTCAACCCGCAGACGCGCACGGTGACGGTGCGCTCCGTCATCGACAATGAAGACCGGGCAATCAAGCCCGACATGCTGGTCTCGATGCTGATCAAATCGCGCCCGGTGTCGCGGCTCGCCATCCCGAGCCAGAGCGTAGTGCGCGAGAACGACAAATCGCATGTGTTCGTGCAGATCGCGGAAGACCGCTTCCGCCTGCGCGAGGTCGAGCTGGGGCTTGAGCACGACGATCACCATGTCGTGCTGCGCGGACTGACGGAGGGCGAGGTGATCGTCAATACCGGCGCGTTCCATGTCAATAACGCACGCAAGAGCAGAGAACTGGAATAAGCCATGATCGAATCCCTTGTCCGCGCTGCACTCAAGCAGCGCCTCATCGTGCTGGTGCTATCGATGGCGTTGTTGCTGGCAGGTGTATTCGCCCTGCAGAAGCTGTCCGTGGACGCCTTCCCCGATGTCACCAATGTGCAGGTGCAGATCGCCACGCAGGCCACCGGAAAATCCCCCGAGGAAGTCGAACGTTTCATCACCGTGCCGCTGGAAATCGCCATGACCGGCTTGCCGGGACTGACGGAGATGCGCTCGCTCAACAAGAACGGCCTGTCTCTTATCACGCTGGTGTTTACCGACAGCACGGATGTCTACTTTGCCCGCCAGCTCGTCATGGAACGGCTGCTGGAAGTGATGGACCGCATGCCGGAGGGAGTGACGCCTGTATTGGGGCCGGTTTCGACCGGCCTGGGCGAGGTCTACCAGTACACGCTGGAAAAGCCCGGTGATGGCAACCAGGCGCTGTCCGTGGAGGACCTGACAGAGCGTCGCGCGGTCCAGGACTGGGTGGTGCGGCCGCTCTTGCGAGGCATCCCCGGCGTTGCCGAGATCAATTCGCAGGGAGGCTATGTCAAGCAATATCAGGCGCTGGTGAACCCGGACCGCATGAACCATTACGGTCTCAAGCTACAGGACATTTATACGGCGCTGGCCAAGAACAACGCCAACAGCGGCGGAGGCGTGCTGCCGCACTACGCCGAGCAGTACCTGATCCGTGGCGTCGGCCTCGTCGAGCGGGTCGACGATATCCGTAACATCGTCCTGAAAGAGCAGAACGGTGTGCCCGTATTCATGCGCGATGTGGCCGATGTGCAGATCGGCCATGAGGTACGCGTCGGTGCCGTGTTGAAGAATGGCGTGACGGAGTCGGTCGGCGGCATCGTCATCATGATGCGTGGCGGCAATGCCAAGGAGGTCGTCAGCCGCATCAAGGATCGCGTGGCCGAAATCAACGAACGGGGGATGCTGCCCGGCGGCCTGCAGATCGTGCCCTATTACGACCGTAGCGAGCTGGTGGATGCTGCGCTGGCGACTGTGACCAAGGTGCTGATCGAGGGCATCATTCTGGTGGTTCTGGTGCTGTTCCTGTTCCTCGGTGATGTGCGCTCCAGCGTCATCGTCGTCGCCACACTGATCCTCACGCCGCTCATTACCTTCATGGTCATGAACCATTACGGCATATCGGCCAACCTGATGAGTCTGGGCGGTCTCGCCATCGCCATCGGCCTGATGGTCGATGGTTCGGTGGTCATCGTCGAGAACGCCTTCCATCATCTTGGTCACCGCAAGAACGAGAGCAAGGTGCGGGTAGTGCTGGAAGCGGCGGCGGAAGTGGGGACGCCGGTACTGTTCGGTGTCGGCATCATCATCATCGTCTTCCTGCCGCTGATGACCCTGCAGGGCATGGAGGGCAAGATGTTCGCGCCGCTGGCATTGACCATCGCCATTGCCCTGCTGATCTCGCTGATCCTTTCGCTGACCTTGTCGCCGGTCCTGTGTTCCTACATCCTCAAGGGTGGCTCAGGCGAGGATACGCGCCTGATCAGGCTCATCAAGCAGCCTTATCTGCGCATGCTGGATTGGGCCATGGTCAACGACCGCAAGACCATTTCGCTGGCGGTAGGTGTTTTTGCCGGCTCTCTGGCGCTGGTGCCGCTGCTCGGTACCTCCTTCATTCCGGAGATGAAGGAAGGTTCCATCGTCCCCGGCATCAACCGCGTACCCAACATCTCGCTGGAGGAGTCGATCAAGATGGAGAACGAGGCCATGCGTCTCATCATGGAGCAGGTGCCGGGCGTTAAGTCGGCAATTTCTGGCCTCGGTCGCGGTGAAAGCCCGGCCGACCCGCAGGGCCAGAACGAGTCGACTCCGATCGTCAGCCTCAAGCCGCGCGATGAGTGGCCGGAAGGCTGGACGCAGGACGATATCGCCGACCGGATGACTCAGGTACTGAGCGAAGGTCTGCCCGGCGTGCAGGTCGTCATGGCGCAGCCCATCTCCGATCGGGTCGATGAGCTGTTGACCGGCGTTCGTTCCGATGTGGCCGTGAAGGTGTTCGGCGATGACATGGGGATGCTCAAGGCCAAGGCGGACGAGATCGCCCGCATCGCAGGCAAGGTGCAAGGTGCGGTCGATATTCGTGTCGAGAAGGTCTCGGGGCAGCAGTACCTCAACATCAAGATCGATCGCCAGGCGATCGCGCGTCAGGGCATCAACGTGGCCGATATCCACGATGTCATCGAGACCGCGGTCGGCGGCAAGGTCGCGACCGAGATCTTCGAGGGCGAGCGCAGGTTCAGTGCGGCAGTGCGCTTCCCGGAGAATTTCCGCGACGACATCGACGCCATCGGCAACATTCTCATCACCTCGCCGAACGGTGCGCGCGTCGCTCTGCGCGATCTCGCACTGATCGAGGTGCGCGACGGCCCGGCCCAGATCAGCCGCGAGCTCGGCAAGCGGCGGGTGGTGGTCGCCATCAACGTCAAGAACCGAGATCTCGGCGGCTTCGTCACCGAACTGCAGCAGGTGCTGGACCGGGATCTGAAGTTGAGCAACGGCTACTATCTCGAGTATGGCGGCCAGTTCGAGAACATGCAGCGCGCGATGAGCCACCTGATGGTCATCATTCCGGTCACTATCGCCGCCATCTTCTTTCTGCTGTTCCTGTTGTTCAATTCGGTGCGTTACGCCAGCCTCATCATCATGGTGCTGCCGTTCGCTTCCATCGGCGGTATCGTCGGTCTGTTCCTCACGGGTCAATACCTTTCTGTCCCGGCATCGGTCGGTTTCATTGCCTTGTGGGGGATCGCTGTGCTGAACGGGGTGGTGCTGGTGTCCTACATCCGCAGTCTGCGGCAGGAGGGGATGGAGCAGATGGAGGCGGTCATTCAGGGATGCAAACAGCGCTTCCGGCCGGTCATGATGACCGCGACCGTGGCTATGCTGGCACTGGTGCCGTTTCTGTTCGCCAGCGGCCCCGGTTCCGAGATACAGCGGCCGCTGGCCATCGTCGTCATCGGCGGGCTGATTACCTCGACCTTGCTGACGCTGGTGGTGCTTCCTATCCTCTACCGGCGTTTCGAGGAGAAAACCATCGAGGCCTGACCGGCCTCCGGATAAACCATAAGTCGAAAGGTGGATATGAAAGAGATAAAGGCAGTCGTCCAGCCGCACCGGCTGGCCAAAATCCGCTCGGCACTGCGCAATAACAAGGCGTTTCCGGGCATGACGATCACCAAGGCGGACGGTTGCGGGCATCATGTCGCCAAATCGGCCGGAATCCGCGAGGAGCTGACCGACTACAGCCCCAAGATACTGCTGGTCATGGTCGTGCCTGAGGAGCTTGTCGAAGGTGTGCTGCAGATTATCGTCGAGGTTGGCCACACCGGCCAGGCCGGTGACGGCATCGTTTGGGTGACGCCGGTCGAGCGCATGATCAGGCTATCCGAGCAGATCACCGTACACGATTGAGTCAGCGGCCGATAGCTGGCCGGCTGGTTTGCATGACGACATCTTTCAACTATACTGGACAGTATAGATGACTAAAAAAGGATGGGAAGATGTCTGAAAATGCAGTCGATATCGAAGAATACGAGGCCATCACCCGTGTGTTGCAGCATTACATCGACGGTGCCAGATCGGGCCGTGGTGATGACATGAAACCGGCTTTTCATGCGGATGCGACCATCTACGGCTATGTCGGCGATGATCTGTTCGCAGGGCCGATCCGGAATCTCTACGACTGGAACGATCAGAACGGTCCAGCAAGCGGGATCGTCAGCCGCATCACTCACATCGATGTCGTCGGCACGGTCGCAAGTGTGCGTCTGGAGTCGGATAACTGGACCGGCCATCGATTTACCGATTTCTTCAATCTGCTGAAGATTGATGGCGAGTGGAAGATCATGAACAAGGTCTTCCACCTGCATGCCTGATTGCGACAAATCACACAATAAATCATAAAGATGCGAGGAGAAAGCGATGAACAAGGCGGTTGATGAGGTGCAGAGTTTTTACGGTGGTTGCCCGCACGATTGTCCGGACACCTGTTCCATGGTGTTCAAGGTCAAAGAGGGCAAGCTGATCGAGGTCAAGGGCAACCCTGATCATCCAATGACGCGAGGCGGCCTGTGCGTCAAGCTTAAGGACTACGAGAAGCGCCACTATCATCCGGACCGCCTGCTCTATCCCATGAAACGGGTCGGCCCCAAGGGCAGCAAGCAGTTCCAGCGCATCAGCTGGGACGAGGCTCTGGACACTATCGTCGACCGCTGGCAGGGGCTGATCAAGCAGCACGGGCCGCAGGCCATCATGCCGGCGAGCTATCTGGGCAATCAGGGACTGGTGCACGGTCTCAACGGCGGGGACGCCTTCTTCAACCGGCTCGGCGCCACGGTCTGCGAGCGCACCTTCTGCGGCGAGGGTTCTTGTACGGCCTGGCTGCTTACGGTCGGGCCGACCGCCGGGGTCGATCCGGAAAGCTTCATCCATTCGAAGTACATCGTCATCTGGGCCTGCAATTCGGTCTCGACCAATCTGCACCACTGGCATATCGTCAAGGAAGCGCAGAAACTCGGCGCCAAGGTCGTGGTGGTGGACAGCTATGCCTCCAAAACGGCCAAGGAGGCCGACTGGCACATCGCGCCCAAGCCCGGTACCGACGGCGCGCTGGCGATGGCGATGATGCACGTCATCATCGCTGAAGGGCTGGTCGATCAGGACTATGTCGACAACTACACCGTCGGCTACCAGGAGTTGGCCGAGCGTGCGAAAACCTGCACGCCGGAATGGGCCGAAAAGATCACCGGCATTGCCGCCGACGACATCCGCCGTTTCGCCCGCGAATATGCGACGACGCCGCCGGCCGCGATCCGCCTCGGTGTCGCGCTGGAGCGCAATTACGGCGGCAGTCAGGCGATCCGCGCCGTCACCTGCCTGCCGGCGCTGATAGGCGCCTGGCGCCACGTTGGCGGCGGTGCGCTACAGTTCCCGGTGTGGGAGCACCCGTACAAGTTCGACGTCATCTGCCGGCCGGATCTGATTCCGGAAGGCACGCAGGTGGTCAACATTCTGCAGCTGGGCCGCGCACTGCTGGGCGAATTGCCGCTCGACACGCCGATCAAGTCGCTGATGGTGTGGAACACCAACCCGGTGACGCAATCGCCGGAAACCGACAAGATCATCGCCGGCCTGCAGCGCGAGGACCTGTTCACCATCGTCGCCGACCACTTTATCTCCGACACTGCGGCTTATGCCGATATCGTGCTGCCGGCGACCATGGGCGCCGAGATGGAAGACATGATCCTGTCCTGGGGTCATCTCTATCTGACTTACAATACCAAGTGCGCGGAAGCGCCGGGCGAGGCGCTGCCGAACAACGAGATTTTCCGCCGTCTGGCACAGCGCCTCGGCTTCCAGGAAGAGAACTTCAAATGGTCCGACAGCGAGTGCCTGGAGCATTACGTGGACTGGAGTTCGCCCGCCTGCGAGGGTATCGACCTTGATTACCTGCGCCAGCACGGCTTCGCCCGCCTCAAGGTCGGCACGCGCGATGATCGTGCACCGCACAAGGCGGGCAATTTCCCGACACCGACCGGCAAGTGCATGTTCTATGTCGAGGGGGCGAAGAACTTCGTCGCCGGCCCGTTCCGCCAGATGTACGAGGGCCTGCAGCCGGGCGAGGATCTCGACCCGTTGCCCGGCTATGTGCCCAACCGCGAATCGCCGGACAGCAATCCGGCTCTGGCGGCGCGTTACCCGCTCAACATCATTTCGCCGAAGAGCCACGGTTTCCTTAACTCCTGCTATGCCAACGTGACGGAAAAGATCAAGGGGCAGGGCGAACAGTTCGTGCTGATCAATCCGGCAGATGCCGACATGCGCGGCATCGGCGAAGGGGCGAGGGTGCGCGTGTTCAACGACCGCGGCGCGTTCGAGGGTGAGGCGAAGGTCACGCGAGACGTGAATCCGGGCATCGTCGTCGCCACGCTAGGCTACTGGCGGCAGCTCAACAACGGTACGGTGAACTGTATCAGCGCTGCCGAGTTCGGCGACATGGGACATTCGACGACGTTCTCGGACAACCTGGTGCAGGTCGAGTTGCGCTGATCCTGAACTCGAGCAGTGTAATCGGGTTGCACATGGACGCCGACTGCTGCGTTCATGTGCAAAAGCCGGTGCGCGCCCCTGTGGTCGGCCGGCTTTTCCAGTAAAATCCCGCCATGGATATCTATTCGGTTTTAAAACCCTTCTTGTTCAGGCTCGACGCCGAGCGCGCGCATGACCTCACGCTGAAAAGCCTGCAGTTGGTACATAAATTCAAACTGGCATGGCTGTTCGGCAAAACGCCTGTCTGTGCGCCGCGGCAGGTGATGGGGCTTGCATTTCCCAACGCAGTCGGTCTGGCGGCGGGACTCGACAAGAACGCAGCCTGTATCGATGGCCTCGCAGCATTGGGTTTCGGCTTTATCGAGGTCGGCACCGTGACGCCGCGGCCGCAGCCCGGCAATCCCAAACCGCGCCTGTTCCGGGTAGCTGAGGCGGAGGGCATCATCAACCGTTTCGGCTTCAATAATCTCGGCGTCGACCAACTGATCGAAAATGTCAAAGCGGCCAGGTTCAACGGCATACTCGGCATCAACATCGGCAAGAACTTCGATACGCCGAACGAACGCGCTGTCGACGATTATCTGATTTGCCTGCGCAAGGTCTATCCGTATGCCAGTTATGTGACGGTCAACATTTCCTCGCCCAACACCAAGAATCTGCGGGCATTGCAGGAGAAAGAGGCGCTCTCCGGCCTGCTGGCAGCCTTGAAGCAGGCGCAATCGGAACTGGCAAAGCAGCATGGCCGTTATGTGCCGATCGCGCTGAAGATCGCACCCGACCTTGAGCCGGAACAGGTTAACGAAATCGCCGACCTGCTGGTGCAGCACGCATTCGATGCCGTCATCGCGACCAACACCACGCTGGCGCGTGACGGTGTGCAGAACCTGGAGAACGGCGCCGAAACCGGCGGCCTGTCCGGTGCGCCGGTGCGCGACAAATCGACGATGGTGATCCGTCAACTGGCTGGGCGTTTGCAAGGCCGGGTGCCGATCATCGGTGTCGGCGGCATATTGTCGGGCGAAGATGCGGCGGAGAAGATCGCTGCCGGAGCGAGTCTGGTGCAGGTCTACAGCGGCCTGATTTATCGAGGCCCGGCGCTGGTCAAGGATGTCTGTCGTAGACTGAAATAGGGAGGGCAAGATGGGTTCAGGCAAACGCATGTTCGGCAGGGGCAAGGCCAACGTCGGCCAACTGGACCGTTTTCTGCGGATACTGGCCGGGCTCTGTCTGGTCGCCATACTCTTCATCGAAGCTTCACCCTGGCGTCTGGTCGGCTTGCTCGGCCTCGCCTACATTTTCACCGGCCTCACGCGCTGGTGCCCGATCTATTCCTGGATGGGTATCACGACTTGCCGGCGCAAACCCGCGCAGCAATGAGCCTGCCGATACTGTATTCCTACCGTCGCTGCCCCTATGCGATGCGGGCGCGCATGGCCCTGCGCTATGCCGGTATCGCGGTCGAGATCCGCGAGATCGTCTTGCGCAACAAGCCACAGGCCATGCTGGCGGTTTCACCCAAGGGCACGGTGCCCGTGCTGGTGTTGCCGGATGGCGAGGTCATCGACGAGAGCCTGGAGATCATGGGCTGGGCGCTGGCCCAGCATGACCCGGACGGCTGGCGGCTCGAGGATGATCGCGTAGCGACACTCATCCGCGAGAACGATAGCAGCTTCAAGCAGGCGCTCGACCGCTATAAATATGCGGACCGTTATCCCAATCAAAGTGAGGAAACCTATCGCCTGCAAGGCGAGCTTTTTCTGGCTCGACTAGAAGCCCTGTTGGCGCAACACGCGTGCCTGCTGTCAGACCGGCTGACGCAAGCCGATGTCGCCATTTTTCCGTTCGTCCGGCAGTTTTCCATGGTGGATGCGGACTGGTTCGCGACAGCGCCATATCCTCATCTGCGGCTGTGGCTGACACGTCTGTTGGCGTCCGACCTGTTCATTGGCGTCATGCAAAAACAAACAGCCTGGCAACAAGACGACGCTTCAGTCGCTTGAGCCAGGCTGGTATGACCAGTGCTGCTGTCTCGATTTCAGTCGGCGGTGGTCGCAGTCTCTTCGGCGGCCTTTGACGGCTGGTCAAAGCTCAGCTGGATGTTTTCGTCCTGATCGATATCGACCCGGACCTGTCCGCCGCTCGCCAGTTTGCCGAAGAGCAATTCATCTGCCAGGGCGCGACGTATCGTATCCTGGATCAACCTTGCCATCGGACGCGCACCCATCAGCGGATCGAAGCCCTTCTTGCCCAGATAGGCCTTCAGTGCATCGCTGAAGCTGACCTCGACTTTCTTCTCGTGCAGCTGGTCTTCGAGCTGCATGAGGAACTTGTCGACCACGCGCATGATGACTTCTTCGGATAGCGGTGCGAAGGAGACGATAGCGTCGAGCCGGTTGCGGAACTCCGGGCTGAACAGGCGCTTGATATCGCCCATCTCGTCACCGGCGCTGCTGGACTGTGTGAAGCCGATGCTGGTCTTTGAAATCGATTCTGCGCCGGCGTTGGTGGTCATGATGATGGTGACGTTGCGGAAATCCGCCTTGCGGCCGTTGTTGTCGGTCAGCGTGCCGTGATCCATGACCTGCAGCAGGATGTTGAAGATGTCCGGATGGGCTTTCTCGATCTCGTCCAGCAAGAGCACGCAATAAGGCTGCTTGCTGATGGCTTCGGTAAGCAGGCCGCCCTGGTCGAAGCCGACATAGCCTGGCGGTGCGCCAATCAGACGCGAAACGGCGTGGCGCTCCATGTATTCCGACATGTCGAAGCGGATCAGTTCGATGCCCAGCGTATAGGCCAGCTGGCGTGCCACTTCGGTCTTGCCGACGCCGGTCGGGCCGGAGAACAGGAAGGAGCCGATCGGTTTCTGCGCGTTGCCGAGGCCGCTACGCGCCATCTTGATGGCTGATGCCAGCACCTCGATCGCCTTGTCCTGACCGAAGACTACGGCCTTCAGGTCGCGCTCCAGCGTCTTCAGGGCAGTGCGGTCATCGCTGCTGATGTTCTTCGGCGGGATGCGGGCGATCTTGGCGATGATGTCCTCGATCTCCTTGTTGCCGATGATCTTCTTCTGTTTGGATTTCGGCAGGATGCGCTGGGCAGCACCGGCCTCATCGATGACGTCGATCGCCTTGTCCGGCAAATGGCGGTCATTGATGTACTTGGCAGAGAGTTCGGCAGCAGTGGCAAGTGCACCGGCAGAATACTTGACCTTGTGGTGATCCTCGAACCGGGATTTCAGGCCCTTCAGGATCTCGACGGTTTCAGTGATGCTGGGCTCGGTGACATCGATCTTCTGGAAACGACGCGACAGCGCGTGATCCTTTTCAAAGATGCCGCGATATTCCTGGTAGGTCGTTGCGCCTATGCATTTCAGCGTGCCGTTCGACAGCGCCGGCTTCAGCAGGTTGGAGGCGTCCAGCGTGCCGCCGCTGGCGGATCCGGCGCCGATCAGGGTGTGGATCTCGTCGATGAACAGGATCGCATTCGGCTGCTCGGCCAGTTTTTTCATGACGGCCTTCAGGCGCTGTTCGAAATCGCCGCGGTATTTGGTTCCGGCGAGCAGGGCGCCCATGTCGAGCGAATAGATCACGGCGTTTTCCAGCACGTCCGGCACGTTGTTCTCGACGATACGGCGCGCAAGTCCCTCGGCGATGGCGGTCTTGCCGACGCCGGCTTCACCGACCAGCAACGGATTGTTCTTGCGGCGGCGGCACAGGGTCTGGATCACACGTTCGATTTCGAGGCCGCGGCCGATCAGCGGGTCGATCTTGCCGGCGGCGACCTGCTGGTTCAGGTTCAGCGTGTAGTTCTCCAGTGCGCCTGCCGGCGATGCATCGGCTTCGGCTTCCTGTTCGGTTTCAGTGCGCTTGGCGTTTTCCTCGCCGACCTTGGCAACGCCGTGTGAGATGTAATTGACCACATCCAGCCGGGTGACGCCCTGCTGGTGCAGGAAGAAGACGGCGTGCGAATCCTTCTCGCCGTAGATGGCGACCAGCACGTTTGCACCCGTGACTTCCTTCTTGCCGGAGGATTGCACGTGCAGGATGGCGCGCTGTATGACGCGCTGAAAGCCCAGTGTCGGCTGCGTGTCGACTTCGTCACTGCCCTCTACGATGGGAGTGTGTTCCTCGATATAGTTGTTGAGTTCGCTGCGCAGGGTGTCGAGATTGGCGCCGCAGGAGCGCAGAACATCGGCCGCTGTCGGGTTGTCGATCATGGCCAGCAGCAGGTGTTCCACGGTAATCAGCTCATGACGCTTCTGGCGAGCGTCCATAAAGGCCATGTGGAGGGAGACTTCCAATTCTTGCGCTATCATCTTGGGCACCTTGATCGTTCAAACTCGGATTGCGGAATACTGCGTACTGCCTTCGATTCCTGCCGTTCGCACGTGAAACGGTCGAATCACATCAACTCTCAGGAAATTTCTTCTCAGGCAATTTCCATGACACATTGCAGGGGATGCTGGTGTTCCTGAGCGTAATTCATCACCTGGTTCGTTTTGGTTTCGGCTATGCCGTGCGGGTAAACGCCGCAGACGCCGGAACCTTCTGTATGAACTTTGAGCATAATCTGCGTGGCTTGTTCACGCGACTTGTTAAAAAAACGCTGCAGCACATCGACGACAAACTCCATCGGCGTGTAGTCATCGTTCAGTAGCATGACCTTGTACATGGACGGCGGTTTGGGTTTGGCGGTCCGTGTCGCGGAAATGACGCTGTCTTGGTGCTTGGTGTTTGCCATAGGTCAATTCTATTTTGAGCCGAATCTGGAAAATTTCAAGTATGCATATCAGACCGGCATGGCCTGCGGGAGTTGCCGCGAGCCGGGCTTTTACTCAAGGCTGTGTTTTTACTAAAAGCTGCGCTGGGGTCGGTCTTGATTGTTGGCCTTCAAGGCCGGTATTCAGGGATAGATGCGTACGCTTTTGACGATGCGATCGTGCGTCTGCAGGATTTCCAGGCGATGAGCCCCGATTCTGAAGCTGGTGTTGGGTTCCGGAATGTCTTCGAAATGTTCCAGCACCAGCCCGTTCATGGTGCGAGGGCCGTCCAGCGGCAAGCTCAAGCCCAGCTTCTTGTTGAGGTCGCGCAAGTGGCTGCTGCCGTCGACGATCCAGCTGCCGTCCTCTTCCTGGCGGTAGGTGCTCATGCGCAACGGGGACTGGGTCGTGAAGTCGCCGATGACTTCCTCCAGGATGTCTTCCAGGCTGATCAGGCCCTTCAGTTCGCCGTACTCGTCGACGACCAGCGCGATGCGCTGGCGATTCTCCTGGAACTGCTGCATCTGCGTGTAAAGCGGTGTGCCGGAAGGGACGAAGTAGGGTTCCGTGATGATCTCGCGCAAGGCCTCCATATCCAGCTTGCCATCGCGCAACTGGTTCATGGCCTTGCGCAGATGCAGGATACCGACGATGTCCTCGTTCGGCCCCTCTTTCACCGGCAGGCGGGTGTGATGACTGGTGGCCAGTTGTTGCAGGATTTCTTCCAGCGGATCGTCGAAGTTGATGGATTCGATCTGTGTATGCGCGATCATGACGTCGTCGACGGTGATCTTTTCCAGTTCGAACAGGTTGAGCAGAATCGCCCGGTGCTTTTTCGGAATGTAGCTGCCGGCATCCAGCACGATGCTGCGCAATTCCTCCATGGAAACGCTGTGGCTGGTTTCGGCGAAATTGACCTTGATGCCGAGCAGCCGCAGCAGGCCCTGCACGAACAGGTTGACGAACCAGACTACAGGTGACGACAGCTTGAGCAAGGGGTAGAGAATGTAGCTGCAGAACAGCGCGAGCTTTTCTGAGTGCGCGGCCGCGAAGACCTTGGGCGTGATCTCGCTGAACACCAAAATGGCGAAGGTCACGCTCAGCGTGGCCAGCATCAGTACGATCTCGCCTTCGCCGAACAGATTGATACTGATGACGGTTACCAGTGTGGCTGATGCGGCGTTGGCGAGGTTGTTGCAGAGCAGAATCATGCCTAGCAGCTTGTCGGTCTTGCTCAGCAGTGAAACGGCCAGCCGCGCACCGCGGTGCCCAGCTTTTGCCAGATGACGCAACCGGTAGCGGTTGACCGACATCAGGCTGGTTTCGGATACGGAGAAAAAGGCGGAGAGGAAAAGCAGCATGGCGAGTGCACCAAGCTGCAACGTTAAGGGGATCTGGTCCAAGTGTCGGGGTTCGGTTAAGTGACGCTGTTAGTGTCGGGCGGAATGTGCTGCTTTGTCAAGGACACTCCGCCCGTGCAGGGGATAATCAGGGCAGGGCTTCTTCTTCCGTCTGCTTCTTTTCAGGTGGCACGAAGGTTTCGCGCGAAACGCCGAGATAAAGCACGATGGGGCTCGCGACCAGCACGGAGGAGTAGATGCCGAACAGGATGCCGATGGTCAGCGCCAGCGAGAAGTTGTGCAGGACCTCACCGCCAAAAATCAGCATGGAGATCACCATCAGCTGCGTGGAGAAGTGGGTGATGATGGTGCGCGACATGGTACGCGTGATCGCGTTGTCGATGATGTCCTTCGGCGCGGCTTTGCGCATCTTGCGGAAGTTTTCGCGGATACGGTCGAACACCACGACGGACTCGTTGACCGAGTAACCGAGGACGGCTAGCACTGCGGCCAGCACGGTCAGGTTGAACTCCCACTGGAAGAAGGCAAAGAATCCGAGGATGATGACGACGTCATGCGAGTTGGCGATGATAGCCGCCAGCGCGAATTGCCACTCGAAGCGGAAATACAGGTACAGCATGATGCCAAGACTGACCAGCAAGAGAGCTAGGGCGCCGTTCTCATAGAGTTCCTGGCCGACCTGCGGGCCGACGAATTCGACGCGATTCAGCACCACGGAGCTGTCTGCCTGTTTCAGTGCGCTGAACACTTCCTCGGAAAGTTGCGAGGTGGTCAGGCCCTCCTTCACCGGCAGGCGGATCAATACGTCGCGGCTGGTGCCGAAATTCTGCACCGTCACGTCGCTGAGACCGACGCTTTGCACGGCGCTGCGTATCTGCTCGATATTGGCCGTTTGCGGGTAACTGACTTCCATCATGGTGCCGCCGGTGAAGTCGACGCCGAGATTCAGGCCTCTGACGGCGAGGAAGTAAACGGCAAGAATGAAGGTGATGAGCGAGATGGCCGTGGTCAGGCGGCCATAGCTCATGAAGGGAATATCTTTTTTGATCCGAAAAAATTCCATAATTTGGCTCTATATGCTTGGCTGTGTTTTAGAGTGGTCGTACGTTATCCGATTGACAGGCTGGACACCTTGCGACGGTAGCCGTAGATCAGGTTGATCACGGCGCGCGAGACAACGACCGCACTGAACATGGAAGTCAGGATGCCCAGCACATGGACGACGGCAAAGCCCTTGACCGGGCCGGAGCCGAACATGAACAGCGCGATGCCGGCGATCAGCGTCGTGATGTTGGAGTCCAGGATGGTGTCCCAGGCGCGGCTGTAGCCGGCATTGATCGAGGCCAGCGGGCTGTTGCCGGCACGCAGTTCTTCGCGGATGCGCTCGTTGATCAGCACGTTGGCGTCGATCGCCATGCCCAGCGTCAGGGCGACCGCCGCCAGGCCCGGCAGCGTCAGCGTGGCTTGCAGCATGGAGAGAACGGCAACCAGCAACAGCAGGTTGATGCCGAGCGCCAGCACCGACACTGTGCCGAATAGCATGTAGTAAGCGATCATGAACACGGCGATGGCGAGGAAGCCCCATAGCACCGAATGCATGCCGCGCTTGATGTTTTCCTCACCCATGCTGGGGCCGACCGTGCGTTCCTCGACGATCTCCATCGGCGCGGCCAGTGCGCCCGCGCGCAACAGCAGTGCGACGTCGGTGGCTTCCTTGATGTTGGACATGCCGGATATCTGCACGCGACCGCCGCCGATCTCTTCGCGGATCACCGGAGCGGTGATGACCTCGGCTTCGCCTTTCTCGATCAGCAGAATAGCCATGCGCTTGCCGACGTTTTCGCGCGTGACCTGCTTGAAGATGCCGGCGCCGCGACCGTCCAGCGTCACGTGGACGACCGACTCGCCGGTTTGCTGGTCGAGGCCGGGGCCGGCATCGGTGATGTAATCGCCGGTCAGTACCACGCTCTTTTTCACCAGTAGCGGCTGGCCGTTGCGGTCGATGAAGAATTCGGTGCCGAACGGGACCTGGCCCTTGGATGCGTTATCCAAAGTGACTGCGTCGCTCTTTTCCTCGTCGACCATGCGGATCGCCAGCGTGGCGGTGCGGCCGAGGATTTCCTTGGCCTTGGCGGTGTCCTGCACGCCCGGTAACTGCACGACGACACGATTGACGCCCTGCTGCTGGATGATGGGTTCGGCCACGCCGAGTTCATTGATGCGGTTGTGCAGGGTTTGAATGTTCTGCTTCAGCGCGAAATCCTGGATGCGCTTCTGCGCGGCCGGGCTTAGCGAGGCGCTGAGGATGATTTCGTTGCCGGCACCGGATTCCTTGACGGTCAGATCGGCGTAGTCGCGACTGATGATGCGTTCCGCCTTTTTGGCTTCTTCCGCCTGATTGAACCGGATCTGCACGGTCTGGCCTTCGCGTGCGATGCCCTGATAGTTGACCTTGTCCTTGCGGAAGGCGCTGCGGAAATCGCCGACGTAACGTTCGGCCGCCTGCGTCAGTGCGGAATCCATGTCCACCTCCAGCAGGAAGTGCACGCCGCCGCGCAAGTCCAGACCGAGGTACATGGGCAGGGCGCCGATGCTGTTGAGCCAAGCCGGCGATTGCGACAGCAGGTTGAGCGCGATGATGTAGTCGTTGCCGAGCAGTTGGCCAAGTACGTCCTTGGCGCGGATCTGGCTGTCCGGATTGGCGAAGCGTACCTTGATTCCGCTGGCGTCGAGGAAGATGGCCTCGTAAGGCACGCCTTCCTGTTTCAGGCCGGCTTCGACGCGCTGTAGCAGTTCGGTGTCGATGGTCAGATGGCTCTTCGATGTGCTGATCTGCACCGCCGGTGATTCACCGAACAGGTTGGGCAGCGAATAGACGATCGCCACGATAAGGGATATGGCGACCAGCAGGTTTTTCCATAAGGGGTAACGGTTCATGATACGGCTCGTGTGGGTTTCGATGGGGACGGCAGGCTAAAATCCGGACGGCGGATGAGGAAAGGGGCACATGTGTGCCCCCAGCCTTACAGCGCCTTGATGGTGCCCTTGGGCAACAGGGTCTGTACCGAATGTTTCTGGACGTGGATGTTGATTTCAGGTGCGATCTCGACATCGATGAAATCGTCGCTGACCTTGGTGATCCGTCCGACGATGCCGCCGGCTACCGTCACTTCGTCGCCCTTTTGCAGGGCGGCGACCATAGCGCGATGCTGTTTGGCCTGCTTCATCTGCGGGCGGATCAGCATGAACCAGAACAGCACGAAAATGATGATAAGCGGAAGAAAGCTGGTCCAGTCGGGAGCGGCAGCGGCTGCATCGGCAGCAAAAGCGGAACTAATCAACACGGTAAACCTTTCTCAAAAGCACGAATGACAGAATGAATGCCGGTAAAACAATCGCAAAATTCTAGCATAGACTGTTGCGCCGGCGTTTGAATTCCTCGACAAAGCTGCTGAACCCGTCTTGTTCGATGGCGTTGCGCATGCCGGCCATCAGTTCCTGATAATAATGCAGGTTGTGGATGGTGTTGAGGCGCGCACCGAGGATCTCTCCCAGCCGGTAAAGATGGTGCAGGTAGCCGCGCGTGAAATTTCGGCAGGTATAGCAACTGCAGTCCGGGTCGAGCGGACCAGTATCGTTGCGGTAGCGCGCGTTCTTGATCTTGATGTCGCCGTTGCGCGTGAACAGCCAGCCGTTGCGCGCATTGCGCGTCGGCATGACGCAATCGAACATGTCGATGCCCTCGGACACGGCGGCGACCAGGTCTTCCGGCGTGCCGACGCCCATCAGGTAGCGCGGCTTGTCTTTCGGCATCTGTGGCGCGGTATGAGCGAGGATGCGCAGCATGTCTTCCTTCGGCTCGCCGACCGACAGCCCACCGATGGCGTAACCATCAAAACCTATATCGACCAGGCCGTTGAGTGAAACGTCCCGCAGGTCCTCGTACATGCCGCCCTGCACAATACCGAACAGGGCGTTCGCATTGCCCTCATGCGCCGCCTTGCTACGTGCGGCCCAGCGCAGGCTCAGCTGCATGGACTCATTGGCTTCCAGGTGCGTCGCCGGGTAGGGCGTGCATTCGTCGAAGATCATGACGATGTCGGAATTCAGCACTTTTTGGATGCGCATGGATTCTTCCGGTGTCAGGAAGCAGCTATCGCCGTTGATCGGCGAGCGGAATTTGACGCCTTCTTCCGATATCTTGCGCAGGTCGCCGAGGCTCCAGACCTGAAAGCCGCCAGAGTCGGTCAGGATCGGGCCGTCCCAGCTCATGAACTGGTGCAGGCCGCCGTGCGCGGCAATGACCTCAAGCCCGGGCCGCAGCCAGAGGTGGAAGGTGTTGCCGAGGATGATATGGGCGCCGATGTCGCGTATTTCGGCAGGTGACAGCGACTTGACCGAACCGTAGGTGCCGACCGGCATGAAGGCCGGGGTCTGCACGTCGCCGTGTGCCAGTTTGAGCGTGCCGCGTCGGGCGGCACCGTCCTGATGGAGGAGGGTAAATTGCATAAGACGGTCAGTACGTGAGACGGTCAGTGATGGAAAGCCGCGATACTATCATATTGCCGGCATCTTGCCGGGTGCCTGCTTTTCCCGACATCGCACTGGTCATCATCATTTCCGTGCTCTTTGCTATACTAGGCCGATCATTCAGGAAACAAGTCCATGGCTGAAAATCCGCACCCTTTACGTCGCAGAAAATCCTTGATGGAACCCGGCTTGCGCGAACGCGGCATCTATCTTCTGCCCAATCTGTTCACGACGGCAGCGCTGTTCGCCGGATTTTACGCCATCGTGCAGGCGATGAACGGCAATTACGAGCATTCCGCTGCTGCCATTTTCATCGCCATGGTGCTGGACGGCCTTGATGGCCGGGTTGCGCGCATGACCAACACGCAAAGTGCCTTCGGTGCCGAATACGACAGCCTCTCCGACATGGTGTCGTTCGGCGTGGCGCCGGCGCTGGTGCTTTATGTCTGGGCGCTGAAACCGCTCGGCAAGCTGGGCTGGATCGCGGCATTCATTTACTGCGCCTGCGCTGCACTGCGCCTGGCTCGTTTCAATACGCGACTGGACGAAAGTGACAAGCGCTATTTCCAGGGTCTGCCCAGCCCGGCCGCGGCCGCGCTGTTGGCGGGTCTGGTCTGGATCTCGTTCGACAACCGCGTGGCCGGTACCGGCTTATTGTTCGATCTCATTCACATGAAATGGCTGGCTTGGGGCATCACCGTGTTCGCCGGCCTTTCCATGGTCAGCGATCTCAAGTTCTACAGCGGCAAGGACATCAACCTGCGTCGCAGCGTCCCCTTCATCGTCATTCTGGCGATCGTGCTGGCGATCGTGCTGATCTCGTACAGCCCGCCCGTCATCCTGTTCGTCATCTCGCTGGCCTATGCGCTTTCCGGTTATGTGATGTGGGGGAGAAACCGCTTTCTGCAGCAGCGGGATAAAACGCTATCGTCTTGATAGAAAAAAACAAAGCGCCATATGGTTGTCATTCCGCCGCAAAAGCTTTATATTGCGTCTACTATGTTTGCATATCCGCACATTTCAGTCGCAAGCGCTGTTCACCATCCGGTGGCTGAGCAGTCCGCCTGCGCTCGTGCCGCAGCCTTGCTGCCGTTCTCTTTGCTGCGCCCATACCTGCAGCGCCTGCTTCTGCTGCGCTAAGCGCGCACAGATACCATACCCCCCCAATCCAGTTTTACCAACGCTACGCCATCTGAAAAAGAAGGCGCTAAAATTTATTGATCGAGGCAGGCAGGCGCTTGCCATTCAGTTGATGGAAAGATTATGAAAAATAACCAGTTGATCATTTTTGACACCACCTTGCGCGACGGCGAGCAGAGTCCGGGCGCGGCCATGACCAAAGAGGAAAAGTTGCGCATTGCACGGCAACTGGAAAAACTCGGTGTCAATGTCATCGAGGCCGGCTTTGCTGCTGCCAGCCAGGGCGATTTCGAGTCGATCCATGCGATCGCCGAAGTCATCAAGCATTCGACGGTCTGCTCATTGGCGCGCGCCAGCGAAAACGATGTTCGCCGTGCCGGTGAAGCCATCCGGCCGGCAGCCAAGGGCCGCATTCATACCTTTATCGCCACTTCGCCGATCCACATGGAGAACAAGTTGCGCATGACGCCCGACCAAGTGGTCGAGCGCGCTGTGCAGGCTGTGAAGTGGGCGCTGGAATACACCGATGACGTCGAATTCTCGGCCGAAGATGCCGTGCGTTCCGACATGGATTTCCTCGTGCGCGTGTTCGATGCCGTGATCAAGGCTGGCGCCAAGACCATCAACGTGCCCGATACGGTCGGTTACTCGATTCCAGTGCAGTGGGGCGAGCGCATGCGCCAGTTGATCGAGCGTGTGCCTGATTCCGACAAGGTGGTATGGTCCACGCACTGCCACAACGACCTCGGCATGGCCGTGGCCAATTCCTTGTCGGCGGTGTTGGGCGGCGCGCGCCAGGTCGAATGCACGATCAACGGCTTGGGCGAACGCGCGGGCAACGCCAGCCTTGAAGAGATCGTCATGGCCGTGCGCACCCGCAAGGACGTGTTCAATCTCGAAACTACCATCGATACGACGCAGATCGTGCCGACATCCAAGCTGGTTTCCAGCATCACCGGCTACCCGGTGCAGCCGAACAAGGCCGTGGTCGGCGCCAATGCTTTCTCGCATGAGTCCGGTATCCATCAGGACGGTGTGCTCAAGCATCGCGAAACCTATGAAATCATGCGCGCGGAAGACGTGGGCTGGGGCGCCAACAAGCTGACACTCGGCAAGTTGTCGGGCCGCAACGCCTTCAGGACCCGCTTGAAGGAACTCGGCATCGAGCTCGAAAGCGAGGAGTTGCTCAATGCTGCGTTCTCCAAGTTCAAGGATCTGGCCGACAAGAAATCGGAGATCTTCGATGAGGACTTGCACGCGCTGGTGAGCGACGAGTTCATCAGCGATGCGGCGGAAACCTTCAAGCTGGTCTATTTGAACGTTTGTTCGCAGACTGGCGAAGTGCCGCATGCGACAGTGACCATCGCCGATAACGGTCAGGAGAAAAAGGCCGAAGCCGACGGCAGCGGCCCGGTCGATGCGACCTTCAAGGCGATCGAGTCCATCGTCAACAGCGGTGCCGAGCTGCAGTTGTATTCGGTCAACAACATCACCAGCGGCACCGATGCCCAGGGTGAAGTGACCGTGCGCTTCTCGCTCGGCGGCCGTATCGTCAACGGACAAGGCGCGGATACCGATATCGTCGTCGCTTCGGCCAAGGCGTATCTGAATGGTTTGAACAAGTTGCACTCGAAATCCGAACGTGCACATCCACAAGTATAAAGAGACAGAACAATGAAAAACGCAGCACTGCCGCAAGGCAAGATACAAGTGACCAGTTATGACATGAACCGGCTGTTCGCCATGGCCGAACAGATGCGCAAGCGAGGTGGCCAGCCGCCGGCGGCGCTCGATCAGCTGGAAGAGGAGCTGGCACGTTGCGCCGAAGTGAGTCAGGAAACGGTGCCGGCCGACGTCGTCACCATGAATTCGAAGGTGACGCTGAAGGACCTGACGTCCGGCAAGGAAATCACCTGCACGCTGGTTTTCCCGGACGAGGCGGATTCTTCGCAGAGCCGCATTTCGGTGCTGGCGCCTCTGGGCATGGCCATCCTCGGTTACCGCGTCGGTGACCGGATCCGCTGGCAGATGCCGAGTGGCGTACATGAATTGCAGATCGAGGCCGTACATTATCAGCCGGAAGCCGCCGGTAATTATCAGCTATGAGCCTGAGCGGATGCCGGTGTCCGCTTTGTCGCCGGGCTGATGCGTCATTGCCGGCGCGATGATGGGAGCGCATCCAGCCAGCGGCCAGCGCCTGCTGATCACCTTCAGCCTGTTGGCGCTCTATTTCATCTGGGGCGCCACCTATCTCGCCATGTTTTTCGCCATCGAGAGTTTTCCGCCATTCATGATGGCGGCGATACGTTTTAGCCTGGCGGGAGGTTTGCTCTATGTGCTCTTGCGTTGGCGCGGCTACCGCGCACCCAGCGCCAGAGAGTGGACCGGGGCAGCGGTAGTCGGCGTCCTCTTGTTGTCGGTCGGCAACGTCGCTGTGGCGATCGCACAAAAAACTGTTTCGACCAGCGCCGCGGCCATGGCAGTGGCAACGGTTCCCCTGTGGATCGCTCTCTTCTCCAGTTTGTGGGGTGAGTCGCATAGTCGGCGCGAGTGGTTGGGAATCGTGCTTGGCATCACGGGAGCAGTCGTACTGGCCAGTGGCGGCGCCCTGCGAGCCAGTCCGGAAGGCGCGCTACTGATTCTGCTGGCGACGGTCAGTTGGGCGTTCGGTTCGGTTTGGGGCAAGCATCTGCCGATGCCCGCCGGCGTCATGGGCAGTGCAGCACAGATGGTGGCGGGCGGCGCGGTGTTGATCGTGCTGAGTCTTATACAGGGCGAATCCTGGCCGGCCACGGTCACGGCGAAGTCCATGTGGGCGATGATATTTCTTGTCTTTTTCGGCTCCATGATCGCCTACAGCGCCTATCAATACCTGCTGAAAACCGTGCGGCCGGCACTGGCGACCAGCAACACTTTCGTCAACCCGGTGGTGGCGATGTTGCTGGGTGTCTGGCTGGCGAACGAGGTCATCGACGCACAGGAAATCGTGGCACTGTGCATCATCATCGTCGCCGTACTGATGGTGATGCCGTTCAGGGCCAAATCAGAAGTTTAAGTGGATTGGGGAACAGTTTGAATCTAGCGATATTTGATCTTGATAACACCTTGCTGGCGGGCGACAGCGATTTTCAATGGGGCCAGTTCCTGATCGAGCAGGGCCTGCTCAAGCGCGAGGAGCATGAGGCGAAGAACATCGAGTTCTATGAGGATTACAAGGCCGGCCGGCTCGATATCTATGCCTTTCTCAAGTTTCAGCTGAAACCGCTGTCCGATCACCCGCGCGCCAGGCTGGACGCATTCCTGCAGCAGTACATGGAGCGCAAGGTGCGGCCGATGATGACGGACAAGGCCAAGGCGCTGGTTGATCGGCACAAGGCCAACGGCGACCTGTTGATGATCATCACGGCGACCAACAGTTATGTGACGCGCCCTATCGCGACGGCGTTCGGTGTCGAGCATCTGATCGGCACCGACCCTGAGCAGATCGACGGTGAGTTCACCGGCAATGTCGCTGGCCTGCCGAGCTTTCAGGAGGGCAAGGTCAAGCGCCTGCACGAATGGCTGAACGCGCGCGACATGTCACTGGATGATTTCGGAACGAGCTTTTTCTACAGCGACTCACACAATGACCTGCCCTTGATGAGTCAAGTGAAGCAGCCGGTGGCGGTCGATCCGGACGATATCCTGCGCACGCATGCCGAGCAGCAGGGCTGGCCGATCATCAGCCTGCGTTGATAATGCTTGGTTGAATGTTGGTCGGATTCAGTGCAGCAGGAACTGCATGACGAACTTGGTGCCGGCATAGGCCAGCAACAACAGCACGAAGCCACTCAATGTCAGGCGTATCGCGGTAGGTCCACGCCAGCCATAAACGACGCGACCGAGCAGCAGGCCGGCGTAGATCAGCCAGGAAAGCAGGGTAAAGACGTTCTTGTGGTTGAACTTCATCGCCTGATGGAAGATGTGCTCGGAGAACATCACGCCGCTGATCAGGGTCAGTGTCAGCAGCAGAAAGCCGATGCCGATGACGCGGAACAGCATCTTTTCCATGGTGATCAGCGGCGGGAAGTCCGCCAGTCTGATCAAGCTGGGCTTGTTGTGCAGGCTGCGTTCCGCTGCTGCCATCAGCAGCGCATGCAAGGCGGCAAAGGTGAACAGGCTGTAAGCGAGCAGGGCGATGATCAGGTGCGCCAGGAACAAAGGCTCGTCGGTATAAGGCAGGACGTTGTATTCATGGATGCTGCCATGGATCAGCACGAACACAGCGGCCGGCGGCAATACGAACGCCTGCAGGCTGTTGTAAGTCTGGCGGATGTCGGTGATCCAGTAGATCAGGACCGTCAGCCAGAAGATCATCGACAGAGCATTGCCGAAATCCAGACTGAGGCCGACCTGCTGACCGGAGCCGACAAAAATGCTGCGGTAAAGCAACCAGGCGTGCAGCAGCAGACCGACGGCGATGGCGATAGAATGCCAGTGCAGTTTGCGTTCGCCGGGCGGAAGTTTGTTGCTGCGCCAGAAGTCGAAAGCGACGAAGGCATAGATCAAGGCAACGATCAGATAGGGTAAAAACGCGCTCATGGAATCATTGGCAATGCGTGTATGGGTTAAAATCCGAGTTCGTTTGTCACTATAGCATGCGACACAAGTTAAAGTTAACGCCGTCATTTTCCGGAATGACGGCGCCAGGCAATACATCAAGAGGCTCCTGAATGTTAGAAAATCTCAGCAGTAGGTTAAATGGCGTCATCAAGACTCTGCGCGGTCATGCCCGACTGACGGAAGAAAATATCGCGGACGCCATGCGTGAAGTGCGCATGGCTTTGCTCGAAGCCGACGTCGCATTGCCGGTGGTCAAGGACTTCATTGCCAGAGTGAAAGAGCGCGCGCAGGGCCGCGAAGTACTACAGAGTCTGACCCCGGGCCAGGCCGTGATCCAGGTCGTGCATGATGAACTGACTGCGCTGATGGGCGACAAGAGTGTCGGGCTGGATCTTGCCGCAGTGCCGCCTGCTATTATCCTGATGGCCGGTCTGCAGGGTTCGGGCAAGACCACGACCACAGCCAAGCTGGCGCGCCTGCTCAAGGAACAGAAGAAGAAAGTACTGCTATCCAGTGCCGACGTCTACCGGCCTGCCGCCATCCAGCAATTGAAGACGCTGGCGCAGAGTCTGGACGTTGACTGCTTCGATTCCAACGCCGACCAGAAACCGCTCGATATCGCGGCAGCCACGCTGGATTACGCCAAGCGCCATTTCTATGATGTGGTCATCTTCGATACCGCCGGCCGGCTCGGCATCGACGAAGCGATGATGGCCGAGATTCGTGACTTGCATGGCCTGCTGAAGCCGGTCGAAACCCTCTTCGTGGTGGATGCCATGCAGGGCCAGGATGCGGTCAATACGGCACGCGCCTTCGGCGAGACCCTGCCGCTGACCGGCGTCGTGCTGACCAAACTGGACGGCGATGCGCGCGGCGGTGCCGCGCTTTCCGTGCGCCATGTCACCGGCAAGCCGATCAAGTTCATCGGCGTCAGCGAAAAAGTCGACGGCCTCGAACCGTTCCATCCGGAGCGCATGGCTTCTCGCGTCCTTGGCATGGGCGACGTGCTTTCGCTGATCGAGGAGGCGCAGAAAAAGGTCGATCTCGACGAAGCGAAAAAGCTGGCGGACAAGGTCAAGTCGGGCAAGGGCTTCGACCTCGACGACTTCAAGATGCAGATGCAGCAGATGCGCAACATGGGCGGCATGGGAGCCCTGATGGACAAGCTGCCGGCCAATATCGCCGGCATGGCCGGTCAGATCAATAGCGATGCCGGAGACAAGGCGATTCGCCGCATCGAGGGCATCATCAATTCGATGACGCCCCTGGAACGGCGCAAACCGGAGGTGATCAAGGCCACGCGCAAGCGCCGCATCGCCGAAGGTGCCGGCGTGCAGGTCCAGGAAGTCAACCGCATGCTCAAGCAGTTCGAGGAGGCGCAGAAAATGATGAAGATGTTCTCCAAGGGCAATATGAGCAAGATGATGCGCGCCATGCAGGGCAGATTTCCCGGCATGCGTTGATTTTGCATTGACGCAGGGGGCAGATTTCAGGATAATCACGCCCTTTCCGTAGTCGGCAAACACTGGCTACTCGGGCTGTTAGCTCAGCTGGTAGAGCAGCGGACTTTTAATCCGTTTGTCGTGGGTTCGATCCCCGCACAGCCCACCAAACATCAAAAGGGTTAGCGTTTCGCTAGCCCTTTTTCTTGCGTTAAAAATATTACCTGCATGCTGGATGCTGTTCAGGCTGAATTAAGTTTGCATGTGCAGAATGTCTACTGTCATCACATTCATCAAGGAGTAGACATCATGAAAATTCAACACAAGGTTTCCAGTTTGGTATTGGCGCTCGGCATGACCGCATTCGCGGCGGCACCCGCTTTTGCGGATGACGATCGGGCCGAGATGGAGCTGATCGCCAAGGCAGCCGGACTCATCAGTCTGGAAGAAGCCAGCAGCAAGGCACTGGCAGCCAAGCCGGGCACTATTATCGATGCTGATCTGGATGACCGCGAGTGGACCTCCGGCTGGGATTATGAATTCGAGATCATCGATGCGGCCGGCGTGGAATGGGAAGTCGATATAGACGCCAAAACCGGTGAGGTCAGGCGCGTGCGCAAGGACTGGTTCTGAACCGCTGCATCGAACTGGCGGCTGGTGTAAGCCAATGCAAATAATGCCTGGACATTGATTTACATCAATGCAGCATCGCCGTCAGAGAATAAAGTTAATTTTGTAGAAGCGATTTTTAACCGTTGTTATGGAGATCAATATCATGAAGAAGAATATGTTGCTGGTAGCTTTGTTCTCGTTAGCTGCCATTCCGGTCGCCCATGCGGCCAAGTACGATGATCTGGGAGCTTGCTACAAGGCCGCCCAGGAATTGCACCCGGGCAAGGTCACATCCGTGCGCGGCGAGCTGGAAGACGGCAAGATGCAGTATGAGCTGGATATCGACGGCAATGACGGCAAGCAGTGGGAAGTCGAGTGCGATGCCAAGACTGGCAAGGTGACCGAAAGCGAAGGCGAAGTGGCAGGCAATGACCCCGCATTCACTTCCAAGGCGAAAGTATCTCTCGATGCTGCAATGAAGACCGCACTGGCGAAGTATCCTGGCGCTGTCAGCAAGATCGAGTACGAAATCGAGTCGGACGGCGTTGCTTATGAGTTCGACATCGTGACCAAGGATGGCCGCGTGCTGGAAGTCGAAGTCGATGCCGTGACCGGAAAGCTCGGCGAACCGGAAGAAGTGAAGTACGAGATCGGCAGCTAATCAAGTCTTGAAACTCAAGTCTTGAAACAAAAAACGGCACCTATGGGTGCCGTTTTTTTTGAACAGGCACTCTACTTATTCGGGTTTGTCGCCCAGTATCCGTACTTCGTGCTGCGAGAACGGGATCACGATGCCGCGCAGGCGGAATGATTCGACGATGGCTTTGGTGACTTCGCCCTTGGCATAGATGTAGTCGGGCACCTTGATCCAGGGTTTGACCGAGATTTCGATGGCGGAACCCGCCAGTCTGTTGGCGATGACGATGGGTTCCGGCGCTTTCAGTACGCGAGGGTTGTTTTGCAGTATCTCGTTGATGGCAGCGAGCGCCTTGTCGAGATCGGTGTCGTAGGCGACGCCGACGTGGATGTCGAGCTGCCGGATCTCGCCGAAATTGTGCAGGATCTCGCCGACGATCTTGCGGTTGGGGATGACCACCTGTGACAGGTCGTAATGTCCGAGCACGGTGGAGAACAGGCTGATGTTTTCGACCTGGCCTTCTTCTTCGCCGATGGAGATGTATTCGCCGACACGAAACGGCTTGGTGAAGATGATGGTGAGGCCGGCCATGATGTTGCCCAGCACGCCCTGCATGGCCAGCGCGACACCGGCGCCGGCGACACCGAGGCCGGCGATCAGCGGTAGCAGTTGAATGCCAAGATTCTGCAGTGCCATGATGGTAAAGAGGCCCAGCACGATGATGCGGATGATGCGCACCAGTAGTTCCTGCACCGGCGGTTCGAGCTTGAGCTTGTCAAGGGCCTTGTCGCTGACGTTGCCTATCCAGCGACCGACGTAGACGCCGACGATAATGATGATGATGGCGACGACCACCTTGGGGCCGAACTGGATGGCCAGATCGACGATGGTGCTTTTTGCCTGATCCAGAATTTCGAGGTGTTCGCTCATCTTGGTTCTCTGTTCATGTTTTACGGGGGGGGGCTGCGGTTATCTGCAGACGGGGCTGCAATTGCAAGCGATTGTACTATTTTTTCCGCACGGACAAGCGGCGGCTGTTTTGCCTAAGCCGGCCGAAGTCTTTAGAATCGACCGTTCCAACACAACATCGGGCGCGCAACGCGGCGCGCCCATTCCGGAGGAAAGTTATGAAGCTGGATACGATAGCCGTTCACGGTGGGTATTCGCCGGACCCGACGACCAAGGCCGTGGCTGTGCCAATTTACCAAACGACATCCTATGCGTTCGACGATACCCAGCACGGAGCCGATCTGTTCGACCTCAAGGTGCAGGGCAACATCTATACGCGCATCATGAACCCGACGACGGATGTGCTGGAAAAGCGCGTGGCCGAACTCGAGGGCGGTATCGCGGCGCTGGGCCTCGCTTCCGGCATGGCGGCCATCACCTACGCCATCATGACCATCGCCGAAGCCGGGGACAACATCGTGTCGGCTTCGACGCTGTATGGCGGCACTTATAATCTGTTCGCCCACACCCTGCCGCAATACGGCATCGACGTGCGCTTTGCCGATTATCGCGACCCGCAGGCATTCGAAAAGCTGATCGACGACAAGACCAAGGCGGTCTTCTGCGAGTCGGTGGGCAACCCGCTAGGCAACATCACGGATTTCGAAAAGTTGGCGGAGGTCGCGCACCGGCACGGTGTGCCGCTAATCGTCGACAACACGGTGCCTTCACCTTACCTGTGCCGCCCGTTCGAGCATGGTGCCGATATCGTCGTTCATGCGCTGACCAAATATCTGGGCGGTCACGGTAACAGCATCGGTGGCGCCATCGTCGATTCCGGCAAGTTCCCCTGGGCGGAATACAAGACGCGTTTCCGTCGTCTCAACGAGCCGGATGTGTCCTACCACGGCGTGGTCTATACCGAAGCGCTGGGGCCGGCGGCCTACATTGGTCGCGCCCGCGTGGTGCCGCTGCGCAACACCGGTGGGGCGATCTCGCCGTTCAATTCCTTCCTGATCCTGCAGGGTATCGAAACGCTGGCTTTGCGCATGGAGCGCATCTGCGACAACACCTTGCGCGTCGCGCAGTTCCTCAAGGGACACGCCAAGGTGAACTGGGTCAACTATGCCGGGCTGGACGATCATCCGGACAAGAAGCTGGTGGACAAGTACATGGGCGGCAAGGCCTCCGGCATCCTGACTTTCGGCGTCAAGGGCGGCAGTGCCGGTGGTGCGCGGTTCCAGGATGCATTGCAGTTGGTGACGCGGCTGGTCAATATCGGCGATGCCAAGTCGCTGGCCTGCCATCCGGCTTCGACCACGCACCGTCAGCTGACACCGCATGAACTGAAGAAGGCCGGGGTTTCCGAGGACATGGTGCGGCTGTCCATCGGTATCGAGCATATCGACGATATTCTGGCCGATCTGGATCAGGCGCTGGCCAAGGCCTGATCGCGGCTATGCAATCGAAAAAGGCCAGCAATCCGCTGGCCTTTTTTGTTCCGGAGCGCGGTCAATTTATCGCACGCGCCATGCCTGCCGGCATGCGTTCCGCCCGGCGCTGTTTGCGCTCGGCGCGCCATTCAGCGATGCGGTGACGGCGCACTATGACCGCGATGATCATCATCGCCCAGGCGAGTGCCAACAGCTTGGCCAGACCGGCATAGATGCTGACGATCATCAGTTGCGGCAATGCGGTGGTCAGCACCAGCGGCAGCAGGGCGAGAATCAGTAACAGCAGTATCAGTAGCATGATGGGTCCTTTCAATTTTGTACGGCTCGGCATGACGATTATCTCCGGCATCTGGAATCAAGCATGGAGTGTGCCAGTGAATTGTTGTCGCTGTGTGACAGTGCAGATGCGAGATGGACGTGCCGGCCACGTTGTTCGTTTGTCCCGGATGAACCGGATTGGTGCGTTTTTGATTGGCTGAATGGCCGCAGGTTCACTAAAGACGGAGCTTCGTGTGTTGCCGATTGCGTCCGTATGTAGAAATGAAAAAGGCCAACATGATGTTGGCCTCAGGACTTGCTCGGTAGCGTGGATCAGCTGCCGGAAGTTTCTTCAGCTGGCGGAACGCGCTCTTCTGGAGTTGGCTCATAACCACCAGGCTCGTTGGAAGCCGGTTCGGCAGCGGCCGGTGCAGCTTCTTCCACCGGTGCAACTTCTTCTGTCGGAGCAGCTTCTTCAGCTGGTGCGGCTTCTTCCTTGGGACCGCAGCCGGTAATCAGTGTCATGGCGAACAAGGCAGCCAGTGTCGTTGACCAAAATTTCATTGATGTCTCCCAGTAGTTGTGTTGATAGGTGGTTAACCCAGGAAAAGATTCTACTGCAATCCTGGGGATAGTGCGAGTTTACTGCAATTTTGCCATTTTTTAGTGCGAATTCAATACTCAGGATGTCATACAGCAGGCACCAAGGCATTATATTGATGGTCAGACTTGATGGGCTTTGCCGCGTCCGGGTTCTGCCTTGTTGGATTTTGATTCGGGAAAATGCGATTTGAATACTGCAACACATACACGGATATTGCCCCTGTTTCCGCTTCAGACGGTGATCTTCCCGCAGGGGCTGCTGCCGCTCAGAATCTTCGAGGCGCGCTATCTCGATATGGTGAAGGACTGTTACCGCAACAATAGCGAATTCGGCGTGGTCGCCGCCATCGAGGGCGCCAGCCGGCATTTTCCGTTCTGCGAGGTGGGCACGGCAGTGCGCATCGTCGATTTTGAGGTGCCGGAGATCGGGCTTATCAACATCCGTTGCCTGGCCGCACAGCGGTTTCGCGTGCACGCTGCCACGCAGCAGGCAGACGGCTTGTGGCTGGGCGAAGTGACGGCCATAGAAGATGACGTTGCAATCAGCCTGCCGGATGATCTGGTGCGAACCGCAGACAGCTTGCGCCACGTGATCAACGCCCTGCTAAAACAGGGGTTCGACGAGGACACCCTGCCAATTGCCAAACCCTATCAGTTCGATGATTGTGCCTGGGTGGCGAACCGCTGGATCGAATTATTGAATCTGCCGCTGGAACAGAAGCAGCGTTTCCTTGAGCTGGACAGCCCGCTGGTGCGGCTGGAACTGGTGCAGGACATGTTCATCGAGAACGAGCGCAGAGATTGATTCGCCGTTGAAGTGCGGACTCACATCTCTCGCAACGGGTCATCGTCGTCCTGGTCCTTGAAGTCGGGCGGGTAGTAGGGATCAGCCACATAGGCCGGACCTTTCATGATCATGACGATGAAAGCGGCGAAGCCGACGACCACCATCAGGGTCCAGTGCAGGATGACGACAGCGATGGTGATGATGATGACTCTGTCCAGCAGTTTGGGGTCCAGCACCTCGCTGAGGTAAAGCGCATAGACAAAGGCGGCGGGCAACAGCGTGCCGAGCAGCAGTATCCACGGCAGCTTGCGCAGTACGCGCCATTCCAGCCCGCTGGCGGAGCGCCTGAAACCCGGCAGTTTTCTGAAATAATCCATCATCAATTAGAATGGCATGCAATAAAGGATAGCTTACGCTCGCAGCCGCCTGCCATGCAAACCCAAGCCGATGGAAAATTTCAATGACTTCGATCCCTTCAATCGCCAGAACCCAAGCCCAAGAACTGCTGGATTTCATCGACGCCAGTCCCAGCCCGTGGCATGCCGTCAGCAGTATTGAATCCCGGCTGCTTGAGCAGGGCTTCGTTCGCCTGCACGAACATGAGCCTTGGCAACTGAAGCAGGGTGGCCGCTATTTCGTCAGCCGCAAGGATGCTTCAATCATCGCATTCCGAATGGGCGAGAAGCCCGTCAATGAGTCCGGTTTCCGCATAGTGGGCGCTCACACGGATTCGCCCGGCCTGCGTCTGAAACCGAAGGCGGCCTACGCTACCGATGGCATCGCACGATTGGCGGTGGAGGTTTATGGCGGCCCGATACTGGCGACATTCACCGACCGCGACCTGAGTCTGGCCGGCCGGGTGAATGTACGCAGTGGGCAGGGATTCGAGACGCATCTGGTGCGTTTCGAGCAGCCGCTGGTGCGATTGCCGAATCTGGCGATTCACATGAACCGTGAAGTGAACGAGCAGGGCCTGAAGCTGCACAAGCAGAACGAACTGCCGCTGATCTTCGGCTTCGGCAAGGATAACGAAACGGCCGCGCAGGCCTTCCTGCAGTTGCTGGCAATGCAACTCAAGGTGGAACCGGATCGGATACTGAACTGGGAAATGAACGTCTATGACACGCAACCCGGCGTGTTCTGGGGTGCCGATCAGGAATTCATCGCAGATAGCCAGCTTGACAATCTGGCCTCGTGCCACGCCGGCATCACCGCGCTGCTGCAATCGAAAGCAACGGAGGCGACTGCCGTTTGCGCGCTGTTCGACCACGAGGAAGTCGGCAGTGAAAGCGCCAGTGGCGCCGGCGGTAGCTTTATCGCCGACGTGCTGGCACGGATCGCCGCTGCCCAAGGGCTGAGCGAGGAAATGCGGCTGGCCGCTCATGCTCGCAGTTTCATCATCAGCGCCGATATGGCGCATGCCTATCACCCGAACTTCCCCAATGCCTACGAGCCGGGGCACAAGGTCATGGTCAATGGCGGTCCGGTGATCAAGATCAACGTCAACCAGCGCTACAGTTCGGATGCCGAAACGTCGGCGCGCTTCATGCTGCTGTGCGAAAAGGCCGGTGTGCCGTACCAGCAATATGCGCACCGTACCGACCTCGGCTGCGGCAGTACCATCGGGCCTATCGTATCATCGGCGCTGGGTATGGCCGGCGTCGATGTCGGCTGCCCGATGTGGGCCATGCACAGCCTGCGCGAGAGCGCCGGTGTTCTGGATCACCATGCCATGATCAAGGTGCTGCAAGCGACATTCGAAGCCTGAGTTCCTGCTATGCGCGCCATTTACGAACCGGTTCATTCCATAGAAGCCAACCTCATCGTTGGTCTGTTACAACAGTTCGGCATCGAGGCGCACATTGCCGGTGAATATCTTCAGGGCGGCGCCGGCGAGTTGCCGGCCTTTGGCCTGATGCGCGTCATGGTGGCGGATGGCGATGCTGATGCCGCCCGGCAATTGATCGAAGAATGGAACAGTGCCGAGCCGTTATCAGAGGAATACCCGCGGTAATCAGTAGTTCAGCGCTTTGTCTGGCATGAATCGGTTTGGCCATCTCGCTGGCACCAGAATAATTGGGGTCGGAGTCATTTAAGATTTATGTGAGATGGCGTACATGAATCCCCGCTTAACAGTCATTACACTCGGTGTTGAAAATCTTGAACGGGCAGTGCGCTTCTATTCGAAGGGTCTGGAGTTCCCGACAGAAGGCATAGTCGGTGGTGAATTTGAACATGGTGCCGTTGCGTTCTTCGATATGCAGCCAGGCCTCAGGCTGGCGCTTTGGCCTCGGGAGGGTCTTGCTCATGATTCCGGTCTTCCTGTATCAGAGCCCGACCCGGTCAGTTTTTTGCTCGGGCACAATGTTGCTTCCGGGCATGAGGTGGATGCTGTCATGGCTCAGGCAGAGGCGGCCGGTGCCCGCATCATCAAGCCGGCACAGGAGACTTTTTGGGGAGGCTATGCGGGTTACTTCCAGGACCCGGACCGGCATCTGTGGGAAGTGGTCTGGAATCCGCAGTGGCAACAGTAGGCGCTTCGAAGCCGCGCCATTCTGCGGATCAGGTCTTGTTGCCAACGTCAGGTATCATGCATGAAGCATCACCTTCCTTCAGGAGAATTTCATGATTTCCCGCTTGTTTCTTTCCGCGCTTTTGCTCTTGTCCGGCTGTGCCGCTCAGCCACAGGTTATCGGCGATTCGCAGGATAGGGCTGTGGATTTCCGTTGTGCCACCGGCGAAGATATCACGGTGCGTTTTCTTGCAGAGCAGGATGCCGCGATACTGACGCGTAGTGGCGAGAACATCGAGCTCAAACAGCGACCTGCGGCATCCGGCTTCTGGTACACGAATGGGCCGATATCGATACGCGGCAAGGGTAATGATCTGAGTCTTGAAATCGGCCGCATGATGCCGATTGAATGTCAGGCGCTGTAATCCGGGCAGGATGAAGATGAAAGGGATTGCCGTTGTACGTTTGATGCAGGGCGTGGATTTGCCTGTCGTGCTCGACATTCAGGCGCTTTGTTACGACGAAACCAAGCTGGAATCGCACCGCTCGTTTCTCGCCAAACTGGAAGCTTCGCCCGCTACATGCTTTATGGCGCAGGTTGCCGAAGCGTCTGTCGGCTATCTGGTGGCCGTGCCAGCCGAGGTGAATAGCCCGCCGCCGCTGCATGGCGAGGATTATCACGTGCCACCCAATGCCGATGCTTTGTACCTGCACGATCTTGCCGTGCATCCTGAGGTGCGTGGTTCAGGCATTGCGGCTGTGCTCATCGAGGCCTATTTTCAGGCGGTCAGGCAGCAGGGTTTCCGCCTTGCCTGTCTGACCGCAGTCAACGGCGCTGGCCAATTCTGGGAGCGTTATGGTTTCCGGGCGGCGGCAGGTTCCGGTGCGGACGGCATGGCGAGTGACATGGCGAGCTATGGCGCAGGGGCGGAGTACATGAGCATGCGGGTGGATGGCTGAGGCCGGCGCCGTCAGACCGCGCCCTGAGTACATGAGCATGCGGGTGGATGGCTGAGGCCGGCGCCGTCAGACCGCGCCCTGAAAATCGTTCTGCCGCCAGGCTTCGTACAGCAGGGCAGTGACCGAATTTGAGAGGTTGAGGCTGCGGCTCTCAGGCAGCATCGGCAGACGCAGACGGTGCGCGGCGTCGAACTCGGCGCGAATCACTTCCGGCAGGCCGCGTGACTCGGGGCCGAAGACAAAGACATCCTCGGCCTGGAACCTGTGCTCGGTATGGCGCGTGCTGCCCTTGGTCGTCAGCGCGAACATGCGTTTGCCGGCCAGCGCATCCTTGCACGCCTGCCAGTTCTCGTGCACCTGCAGGCTGGCGTATTCATGGTAATCCAGCCCTGCACGTTTCAGCTGCGCGTCCTCCAGCGTGAAACCCAGCGGTTTGACCAGATGCAGGTGGGCGCCGGTGTTGGCGCAGAGGCGGATGATGTTGCCGGTGTTGGGCGGGATCTCGGGTTCGAACAGGACGATATGGAACATTATGGATTCAGCGTGCGTGCGATGACCCAGCATTCTACATGGGAAGCGCCTGCCGCTTTCACGGTCGCGGCGAGTTCATGCAGGCTGGCGCCGGTGGTCATGACGTCGTCCAGCAGGATGACGCGCTGGCCGGTGAGGGATATGCCGCACTCAAATGCGCCGCGCATATTCTTGATGCGCGCCTTGTGCGGCAGGCTGGCTTGCGGCGGCGCGAACTTGATGCGGCGACAGGATTTGAGGTCGAGCGGGATGTCGAGCCGCTTTGCCAGCAGGCGGGCGATCTCCAGCGACTGGTTGAAGCCTCTTTCCGCTAGCCGTTTCGGGTGCAGCGGCATGGGGATGATGCGGTCGAAGCCGGCCGGTCGGGCAAAGTGTTGCAGCATGAGCGCGCTGAAGGTCTTGGCCAGGTTCAGTTGTTGTCGGTATTTGTAGTGCTGCAACATGCCGTCCAGCGGATAGGCGTAGCGGAACAGGGCGCGGGTGGAGTCGAACGCCGGAGCGGCACTGAGACAGCGGCCGCAGATGCGGCTATCGTGCGAGGGAAGCGCGCATTGCGGGCAGGCTTCGACCCGATGCCAGGGCAGATCGTCCAGGCAGGGTTTACACAGCGCCAGATCGCCGCCATTGTGGTCCGCGCATAGCAGGCAATGCTGTGGAAACAACAATTGATTAAAAATTAATCTATAGTCAATCAATATCGGCTTTTTCCCTTAACAAGTTATAATTGCGCAAAACTGGAGAATGCCATGCCTGTCAAAATTTGCACTGCCAAGCAACAGATGCGCGCTGCGCAGACCTTTACCTTCTTCTCGATCATCGCCGTGCTGCTGTTGCCGGCCATCATCCCGATGCTGCTGTGGATCGCCGCGTCGATCTTCGTCTATGCCGCGGCCGCGCATCATCCGAACCCCCGCGTCTGCGAATTTCTCAAATACTCGGGCTACCGTTTTTACGGCGTGGTCGGCGCACTGGTGGTGATGCTGAATTTTAGCCCACAAATGTCGAAGGCGATGGGCGGCTGGTTGCCGCTGGCGCTTGTGATCTGGCTGGCTTGCATCCTGGTGGTGGTGCCGCTCGGTATCCGCGACCTGATGCGGGCGAAGAAGGAGCCGTGGCAGGATATCGAATATGAATCAGACGAACATTAAGGAACCCGCAATGAGCATGCTTGAAACTGTCGTAGACGCCAGCACCATCAAGAAGAACAAACCGGTGCCGCAGGCGCCGCAGCGCTGGACCGTGGCGCAGATCCTGGAGTTGTTCGAACTGCCGTTCAGCGACCTGATCCACCGCGCGCAGACCGTGCATCGCGAGAATTTCGACCCCAACGCCGTTCAGGTCAGCACGCTGCTGTCCATCAAGACCGGCGGTTGCTCCGAGGATTGCGGCTATTGTCCGCAGGCCGCGCGCTACCACACCGGCGTCGAGAACGAGGACCTGATGCAACTGGACGAAGTGCTGGCAGCGGCCAAGGCGGCCAAGGAGAGCGGTGCAAGCCGCTTCTGCATGGGCGCCGCATGGCGCGGTCCCAAACAGCGCGACCTGGAGCCGGTGCTGAAGATGATCGAGGAGGTGAAGGCGCTTGGACTGGAAACCTGTGCGACGCTGGGCATGCTGAAGGAAGGGCAGGCCGAGCAGCTGAAAGAGGCCGGCCTCGACTACTACAACCACAACCTCGATACCGCGCCCGAGTTCTACGGCGACGTCATCACCACGCGCACCTATCAGGACCGCTTGGATACGCTGGAGCGCGTGCGTGATGCCGACATCAACGTCTGCTGCGGCGGCATCATCGGTATGGGTGAGTCGCGCAACCAGCGCGCCGGCCTCATCGCCCAGCTGGCGAACATGGACCGCCCACCGGAGAGCGTGCCGATCAATCTGCTGACCCAGGTCGAGGGTACGCCCCTGCACGGCACCGACGAGCTGGACCCGATCGAGTTCGTACGCACCATCGCTGCCGCCCGCATCACCATGCCGAAGAGTTACGTGCGCTTGTCCGCAGGCCGCCAGAGCATGCACGAGGGCATCCAGGCATTGTGTTTCATCGCCGGCGCCAATTCCATTTTCTACGGCGAGAAGCTGCTGACCACCGGCAACCCGGAAGCGGAAGCCGACAAGCAGTTGTTCGCCAAGCTGGGCCTGCATCCGGCTTGAGCCGGGCAGGCGCGCAATCATCGCACAGCAGGGGGGTAGTCGTGACCGGACAATTGTTCGCCGAGCTGCAGGCCGAGCTGGATGAGCGCGCGCGGCAGGGACTGCTGCGCCGCCGCCGCTTGCTGCAAAGTCCGCAGAGCGCCAATATCCGGGCCGACGACACGGCAGTGCTGTCTTTCTGCAGCAATGATTATCTCGGGCTGGCCAATCATCCGGCATTGGTCGATGCCGCCCGTGAGGCATTCGCCGGCGCCGGCGTCGGCAGCGGTGCCTCGCACCTGATCACCGGCCATCATCAATGGCATCAGTCGCTGGAGCAGGCGCTGGCCGATTTCGTCGGCATGCCCGCCGCGCTGGTCTTTTCCTCCGGCTACATGGCCAATGTCGGTGTCGTCACTGCGCTCATGCGGCGCGGCGATGCCATCTTCGCCGACAAACTCAACCACGCTTCGCTCAACGACGCCGCCTTGCTGGCGCGTGCCGACTTGCAGCGCTACCGGCATAACGATCTTGCGCAACTGGAAGGTCAGCTCAGCGTGAGCAAGGCGCCGCGCAAGCTGGTGATCGCCGATGCCGTCTTCAGCATGGATGGCGATCTGGCGCCGGTGCCGGAACTTCTCGCCCTGTGCGAACGCTACGACGCCTGGTTGCTGCTAGACGACGCGCACGGTTTCGGCGTGCTGGGCGAGCAGGGCCGTGGCGTGCTCAGCCACTTCGGCGTGCAGTCGCCGCGCATCATCTACATGGCGACCCTGGGCAAGGCGGCCGGCGTCTCCGGCGCGTTTGTCGCGGCGGCGCAGGTGGTCATCGACTATCTGCTGCAACAGGCGAGGACCTACATCTATACGACGGCGACACCGCCGGCACTTGCCGCTGCGGCGCTCGCGGCGCTGGAAGTGATTCGTGAAGACGAGGCGCGTCGCTCGCATCTGCGCGCGCTCATCGATTATCTGAAACGGCACCTGCAGCTGCAACGCTGGCAGCTGATGCCGTCCGATACCGCCATCCAGCCGCTACTGGTGGGCGAAAATCAGGAAGCGGTGAGGCTGAGCGAATATCTGCAGGCGAACGGCATCCTGGTGCCGGCCATCCGTCCGCCGACCGTGCCGCCCGGCACTGCGCGCCTGCGCATCTCGCTGTCGGCTGCGCACGAACTTGCGGATGTGCAACGCCTGGTTGGCGCACTGAAACAGGCCGAGCGAGAGCTGACATGAGCACGCATCTGCATATCGAACATTACGGCTCCGAGGAAGCGACGCCACAGCATCTGGTGCTGATCCACGGTTGGGGCATGCACGGCGCCGTCTGGCAGCCGCTGGTGAAGAAGCTCGCGCGGCATTTTTACCTGCACGTCGTCGATCTGCCCGGCATGGGTCTGAGCGAGCCGATGGCGACGCACGATCTGGAGTCGGTTGCCTGCCGGCTGCTGCAGGAATTGCCGGCACAGGCGCATTGGTGCGGCTGGTCGCTCGGCGGCCTGCTCGGCATGCGCATGGCGCTGATGCAGCCCGAACGCGTGCAGCGCCTGGTGCTGGTCGGCAGCACGCCCTGCTTCGTCAACCAGTCCGGCAAGGCGGCATGGCAGGAGGGCATCAGCGCCGAGGTGTTCCGCGATTTCGCGCTGCAGGTCAGCGTCGATTACGAATCCACCATGCTCAAGTTCCTGACGCTGCAATGCATGGGTTCGCGCGACACGCGCAGCATCGTCAAGCAGCTGCGCGCCAGTTTCGCCGAGCGCCCGGGGCCCTCGGTCGCGGCCCTGCAGGATGCCTTGGACATGCTGCTGGAGAACGACCTGCGGCCGGAGATTCCCCTGCTGCAGACGCCGACGCTGCTGATACACGGCGACCGCGATACGCTGGCGCCGGTGCAGGCGGCCAACTGGATGTCGCGCCAGCTGCCGGACGCCAGTTTGCGCGTTATCGCCGGCGCCTCGCATGCGCCGTTCCTTTCTCATGGCGAGCAGTTCACCGAGGCGCTGCTGCAATTCCTGGAAGCCTGATGCAAGACGTATACAAAATAGACAAGGCCAGAGTGCGCGCCTCATTCGACCGCGCCGCCGGCACCTACGACGCGGCTGCCGTGCTGCAGGCGGAAGTCCGCCAGCGCATGCTGGAGCGGCTGGACCTGGTCAAAATCACGCCGCAACGGATACTGGATGCCGGCTGCGGCACCGGTCACGCCAGTCGCGCATTGGGTCGGCGCTTCCCGCAAAGCCGCGTCATCGCGCTCGACATCGCGCTCGGCATGCTGCGCCAGGCCGCCCAGCAGCAGGGCCTGATGCGGCGATTGTTCGGTCTGGGAAATCAGAGCGGGGTCTGCGCAGACATCGAGCGGTTGCCGCTGGCGTCGCAGTCGGTCGATCTGCTCTGGTCCAATCTCGCCATCCAGTGGTGCAACGACCTCGATGCCGCGTTCGGCGAGATGCATCGCGTCATGCGGCCGGAAGGCCTGCTCATGTTCAGCACCTTCGGGCCGGATACGCTGAAGGAACTGCGCCAGGCCTCTGCCGCCGACCCGGACCATGTGCATGTCAGCCGCTTCATCGACATGCATGACATTGGCGACGCCATCGTGCGCGCGGGTTTCAGCGCGCCGGTGCTGGATGTCGAGCATTTCACGCTGACCTATGACGACGTGCTGGCCGTCATGCGCGATCTCAAGGCCATAGGCGCACACAACGCGGCGGATGGCCGTCCGCGCGGTCTGCTGGGCAAGGGCTTCTTGCGCCGGCTGACGGAGAATTACGAACAGTTCCGGCACGGCGGCAAGCTGCCGGCGACCTTCGAGGTGGTTTACGGCCATGCCTGGAAACCCGAACGCGCAGCGGAACTCGGCGATGGTCTGGCTCCTGTCAGGTTCAAGCCGAGGGCGCGGATGTCCGGCCAGTCATCATGAAGCGCGGCTATTTCGTGACCGGCACCGATACCGGTGTCGGCAAGACCCTGATCGCAGCGGCATTGATACACGCGTTCGCGCTTGCCGGCAGCAAGGTGGCCGGCATGAAGCCGGTCGCAGCCGGCGCCGAGTTCGTCGATGGCCGCTGGCTCAATGAGGATGTCTCGCAGTTGCGGGCGGCCGCCAATGTCGACGCGCCGCTGAGCATGATCAATCCCTATGTCTTCGCACCGCCGATCGCGCCGCACATCGCCGCTCGCGAGGCTGGCGTCGAGCTTGCCATCGAACCCGTTTTGGCTGCCTGCAACGGCCTGCAGAATCTGGCTGAAACGTTGGTGGTGGAAGGTGCCGGCGGGTTTCTGGTGCCGCTGAACGACAGGCAGGACATGGGCGACCTGGCCGTGGCGCTAGGTCTGCCGGTGATCCTGGTGGTCGGCATGCGGCTCGGCTGCATCAACCATGCGCTGCTGACCGTTGCCGCCATCGAGTCCAGAGGCCTGTCGCTGGCGGGCTGGGTCGCCAGCGTCGTCGATGCCGACATGCCCCGTCTGGAAGAGAACCTCGCCACACTGCGGCAAAGGATCGATGCGCCGTGTCTGGGCATGGTGCCGCATCTCGCGTCCGCCGACTTCAGACGGGCGGCGGAATACCTGCAATTGCCCGCCGAGTTTGCCTGAGCGGCGTCAGTCGACGACGCGGGCGTTCTCGATGACGACCCGATATAGCTTCAGCTCGTCCTGAGACTTCAATCGCACGCCCGGAACTTGCAGGTTGCCTTGCTGGTTGCTGGCGAGCGTCCTGTTCAGCAGCAGCGGGCTGCTCTGCTGCACGGCGCGGCCCGACTTCGCATCGAAGCGCACGACGCGTAACTGGATGCGACTGACGCTGATGGAGGTCGGATTCTGTACAACGGCATAGAGGTTGCCGCGATTGTCGACCTGCACCTGACCTTTCAGATAGCGATCCGGATTCTTTGGCATGTCGAGGCGAATGTAACGCTGGGCCGAGGCTTTGCCGATCTCTGAATTGGAGCCAGCCGCCATCTGGTAGCTCTGCATGGCGCTCGTCATGTCGCCGCGCGCTTCGGCCAGATCGCCGAGGAAGTAATACGCGGGCGCAGTCGGTAGCAGTTCGACGCTGCGCTTGAAGTAGGGCTCGGCCTCTTTCTTTCGCCCGCTGTTGTAAAGCGCGATACCGCTCTGGATGTGCGGCTTGAAATAGTCCGGCTGCATGCGGATGGCTTCGGCGTAGTATTTCAGCGCTTCGTCGTACTTCTTCTGCGACAGCGCGATGTCGCCCAGCAGGTCCTGGAACCGGGGCTCGCGCGGTTCGATGGCGATCGCCTGCTTGGCTAGCGTCAGCGCCTTGGCCGTGTCGTTCTTGGAAAGCGCTGCTACCGCTTCATCGTGCGCCTTGTAGGCGGGCTGGGTGGCTTTCAGCTTGCCGACCTTTTTCGCGTAGGTTTCCTTGCCCCATTCGCCGCCGGCACCGATCTCCTCCAGTGCCTCGCGGTTGGCCTCGACCCGCGCCTGCGAGGGTGGATGGCTGGCGAACAGGCCTTCCAGGAATCCGCTCTGGCGGCCTTCGCTCAGGCGCACGAAAGTCTCCTGCAGGCTGACGGCGGCGGCCGGGTCGTAGCCGGCCTTTTTCATGTAGAGCATCCCGTAATAGTCGGATTCGGATTCCGCATCGCGCCCGTATTTGGAAGTGATCAGCTGAGCGCCCAGTTGCGAGCCGCCGACGATCAGGTTGGCGTAATCGCTGTTCTGCGCACCGATGCCGATGGCCATGACCGCACCCTGCAGCAGCACGCCGCGCTCCATGTTTTGCGCGCCGTGGCGGGCGGCTGAGTGGACGATCTCGTGGCCCATGACGGCGGCCAGTTCGGCTTCGCTGTTCAGTTCGTAGAGCAGGCCCCGGTTGAAGGCGATCTTGCCGCCAGGCATGGCCCAGGCGTTGGGTACCGAATTGTTGATAACGACGAATTCGTACGGCAGCGGGCGGTCGGAGACGGCGGCGAGACGCTGGCCGACGCTTTGCACGTAGGCCGTCAGCTCTGGGTCGATGATGTAATCGCCGCCCTGCGATTGCCGTGCCGGCACGTAATTCTGTTCGCCGATGGCGATTTCCTTCTGTTCGGAGATGAATTGCAGCTCGCGTTTTTTGGTGACCGGGTTGATGCCGCAGGCGCTGAGCAGAAAACTGCCGAGGATGACGATGAGCAACGGGTGTTTCATGAGCATGTGGCAGGCTCCAGTATTCTGAATCTTAGAGGTAAAGCTTACGCTGACGGATGAATTCGAGTACTGCGTCCGGCAACAGATAACGCGGGCTGCGCTTGCTGCGCAGGTCATCGCGGATCGCCGTCGCCGAGATGTCCAGTGCGTGGATGCGCCGGATCATGACGCGGCCTGCCGCACTGCTGGTCAGCGTGTCGGCGTCGTCGGTATAGCGCTCGCGCAGCAGCGATTGCAGCGCCGGACGCAGGCTTTCCGTCATCTGCGCATTCGGCCGTTCGACCAGCACCAGATGGCACAGTTCGGGAATCTCCTGCCAGCGGTGCCAGCTGTCGAACTCGACGAAGGCGTCGCTGCCCATGAACAGGACCAGGGCCACTTCATCGCCGAGTTCTGTGCGCAAGCCGAGCAGGGTGTCTATCGTGTAGGAGGCGCCCGCACGCTGTAGTTCGCGCTCGTCCAGCACGAAGCGCGGGTTGCCGGCGATCGCCAGCCGGACCATGGCGCTGCGCTCGGCCGCCGGCGTCTGCGGCGCCTGGCGGTGCGGCGGGTTGGCGCATGGGATGAAGCGGACTTCATCCAGCCGCAAGGCATCGGCCAATTGCTCGGCCATGCGCAGATGGCCGTGATGGATGGGGTCGAACGTGCCGCCCAAGAGGCCGACCATGCGGCGGCTGGTCACATCAGCTGCGGATTTCGCCATCGCCCAGCACGATGTATTTGAGCGAGGTCAGGCCTTCCAGACCGACCGGGCCGCGCGCGTGCAGCTTGTCGGTGGAAATGCCGATCTCGGCACCGAGGCCGTATTCGAAGCCATCGGCGAAACGGGTCGAGGCGTTGACCATGACGCTGCTTGAATCGACTTCGCGCAGGAAGCGTCTGGCACTGGTGTAGTTCTCCGTGACGATGGCCTCGGTATGTTGCGACGAGTACTGGTTGATGTGGGCGATCGCCTCATCCAGTCCGTCCACCACCTTGCAGGAGATGATGGCGGCCAGATATTCGGTGTAATAGTCCTCTTCCGTCGCGGCCATGGCCTGCGGCACCAGGCGCCGGGTTTCGGCACAACCGCGGATCTCGACGCCTTTTGCCGTCAACATGGCGGCAATGGCCGGTAATTGCGCGGCCGCCACGCTGCGCGCCACCAGCAGCGATTCCGCCGTGTTGCAGGTGCCCAGGCGTTGGGTCTTGGCGTTCTCGATGATGCGCAGTGCCTTTGCCGCATCGGCGGCGTCGTCCACGTAGACGTGACAGTTGCCGTCCAGATGCTTGATGACCGGGATGCGCGCCTCGCTGGAGATGCGCTCGATCAGGCCCTTGCCGCCGCGCGGCACGATGACGTCGACATATTGCTTCATGGTGATGAGTTCGCCGACCGCGGCGCGATCGGTGGTTTCCACCACCTGCACGGCGCCCTTCGGCAAGCCGGCCGCTTCCAGCCCTTCGTGCACCAGTGCCGCCAACGCGCGGTTGCAGTGGATGGCCTCCGAACCGCCGCGCAGGATGGCGGCATTGCCGGACTTGATGCAGAGTCCGGCAGCATCGGCGGTGACGTTGGGCCTGGCTTCATAGATGATGCCGATGACGCCCAGCGGCACGCGCATGCGGCCGATCTGAATGCCGGATGGACGGTATTTGAAATCGCTCATTTCGCCGATGGGGTCGGGCAGCGCGGCGATCTGCTCCAGCCCTTCCGCCATGGTGGCGATGGATTTCTCGCTAAGGGCCAGGCGGTCCAGCATGGCTGGCTCGAGGCCGTTGGCGCGCGCGCTTTCCAGATCGGTCTGATTTGCGGCCATCAGCGCTGCCTTTTCGCGGCGGATGGCGGCGGCGATGGTGGTCAGCGCCAGGTTCTTGGTATTGGTCGACGCACGGGCCATGTCGCGCGACGCCTTGCGCGCTGCGATGCCCAAGTCCTGCATGTACTGTTTGATATCCATAGCGTTCCTAATGGTGACTTCCTGCGCGGTTGCTTCTTGCCTGGGTTCTCGCTGCGACCCGCGCCAGCCCGAAGCAGAGACGCGAGATCTCGAGCCAGGCATCGCCGCGGATCAGGCCCTTGGCCGTCTTGTCGATCTCGGCCAGCTTGAACAGGGCCGCCTGCAACTGCCGCAGGCTCAGGCGTTGCAACGCCCGCTGAAACAATGCCTGTTGATTGTAGCGGACTTTTGCCTGTTGCATGGCGCTGCTGACGTTTTCACCGCGCGCCTCCGCCTGCTTGATCCGGACCAGCGGTCGCAGCACCCACATCAGCGGATTCATGACGGCGATCGGCTGCACGCCTTCTTCCTGCAGGCCCTGCAGGATGCGCACCGTACGCTCCGCGTCGCCGGACAGTACCGCCTCGCCGAGTTGGAAGGCGTCGTGGCGCGACACGTTGAGCACCGATGCACGCACACCGGCATTGCTCAACTGGCCGGCAGGATATAGCAGGCCCAGTTTCTGGATCTCCTGATGCGCTGCCAGCAGATTGCCTTCCACCTGGTGTGCGATGAATTCCAGGGTTTCGTCATCGGTCGCCTGATTTTGTGATGCCAGGCGGCCGGCGATCCATTTTGGCAATTGTGCCGGCGGCACTTCATCCAGAAGCAGCAGCACGCAGGATTGCTCCAGTGCGGTATACCAGGCGCTTTTCTGGTCTCTCCAGTCGACCTTGGGCAGGATGATGGTGGTGACGGTGTCCGCCAGCGGCTGCGCTGCCAGTTCCTGCAGCAGCTTGCCGCCTTCGAGACCGGGCTTACCGGAAGGGATGCTGATCTCAAGGATGCGGCGGCTGGTGAACAGTGAGCTGGACTGGCCGAAAGCCGTGATCTGCTGCCAGTTGAAATAGCGGTCGACCGTCAGGCTGGTGCGCTCGTCAAAGCCCTGCGCGCGCGCAGTGCGGCGAATCGCGTCCAGGCATTCGCGCTGCGCCAGCGGTTCGTCGCCGGCCAATACATAGCAGGGCTGCAGGCCCTGTGCCAGATGGCGTGCGAGTTGCTGCGGTGGTAGACGCATGCCTCTACCACCCGCTCAGAGCTTCTTGGGCTTTTGCGCGACCAGCAGGCGCATGATCTCGCGTATGGCGTCGACTCGCATGTCTTCGTAGAGCCGGTCCTGCTCGAACTGTTTGGCCAGCAGTTGGGAGTCGTCGTAGGAATAGTCGCGCCGGCCCTCGATCTTCTGCACTGGCCCCCAGACTTCGCTGTCCGGGCTGCGCAGGCGGAAATCGACGAAATAGACCAGTTCGTATTCGCGCACCAGGCCGCCGCCGCTGAGCGAAAGAATGTTCTGTTGACGGCGCTCGCGGATCAGCTCGAGGAACAGCTCGGCCTTTTGCGGGTCGTCGACCACGGTCACGCCGTTGACCTTGAGCGAGCGGATCAGGTCTTTCTTGATCGTCAGGTTGCCGCCCTGGATATAGAGCGTCTTGAAAGCCAGGTCCGCCGTGCCGCGCATGTGGAAGCCGCAGGCAGTCAATGCCAGCAGGGAGAACAGCATCAGCATGCGCGACAGTCGGGACAGGTTCATTGGCTTATCCTACAACGATGTTGACGAGTTTGTTCGGTACGACGATGACCTTGCGTACCGTCACGCCTTCCAGATACTTCTGGATGGATGGATGCGCGACTGCCAGAGATTCTATCGCAGATTTGTCTGCGGTACGGGCGACGGTCATGCTGCCGCGCAGCTTGCCGTTGACCTGAATCACCAGTTCGATCTCGTCCTGCACCAGTGCCGATTCCTCGGGTTGCGGCCAGTTGGCCTGCAGGATGTCGTCGCCATAGCCGAGTTCCTGCCACAGCGCCTGCGTGATGTGCGGCGCGATCGGTGACAGCAGGCGCAACAGGATGGAGAAGCCTTCGGCGGCGACGGGCTGCCAGCCGGCTTCGGCGTCCTTCTGCAGCTTTTCCAGTGCGTTCAGCATCTTCATCGCGGCAGAGGCCACCGTGTTGAACTGTTGGCGGTCGAGGTCGTAGATGGCCTGCTTCAGCGTGGCGTGAATCTCGCGTCTGGCATTTGCGAGGTTGCCGGCCAGCTTGGCCGGCAGTTCGCTTGCGGCTTCGGTCGAAAGCGCATGGCCGTAAGCCCAGACGCGCTTGAGGAATCGGTGCGAGCCTTCGACGCCGCTGTCCGACCATTCCAGCGTCTGTTCCGGGGGCGCTGCGAACATCATGAAGAAGCGGGCGGTGTCGGCACCGTACTGGTCGATCAATGCCTGCGGGTCGACGCCGTTGCGCTTGGACTTGGACATGGTGCCCATGCCCTGGAAATCGACCGGCTGGCCGTCAGCCAAAAGTTTGGCACCGCTTACCTTGCCATGTTCGTCGTGCACCAGTTCCACTTCTTCCGGTGCGAAATACTCGATGCCGCCCTTGTCCGTGCGACGCGAGAATATGTGATTCAGTACCATGCCCTGGGTCAGCAGGTTGGCAAAAGGCTCGTCGTAATTCACCAGGCCCATGTCGCGCATGACCTTGCTCCAGAAGCGCGAGTAGAGCAGGTGCAGGATGGCGTGCTCGATGCCGCCGATGTACTGGTCGACCGGCATCCAGTGGTTGGTCTCGGCATCGACCATCGCATCGTTCTTGAAGCCGCTGGCGTATCTTGCGTAATACCAGCTGGAATCGACGAAGGTGTCCATGGTGTCGGTTTCGCGCTTGGCCGGTTTGCCGCACTTGGGGCAGGTGCAGTTGATGAAATCCTCGCGTTTGTTCAGTGGGTTGCCGGAGCCGTCCGGCACGCAGTCTTCCGGCAGCTTCACCGGCAACTGGTCGTCCGGCACCGGCACGTCGCCGCAGCTGTCGCAGTGGATGATGGGGATGGGGCAACCCCAGTAGCGCTGACGCGAGATGCCCCAGTCGCGCAGGCGCCAGTTGATCTGCTTGTCGCCCAGGTTCTTGGCCTTGAGGTCGGCCGCAATCGCGTCGACGGCGGCTTCGTAGGCGAGGCCGTCGTACTTGCCCGACTTGACGCAGACGCCGCGCGCCTTGTCGCCGTACCATTCCTGCCAGCCATTCAGTGAGAAGCTCTCACCTTCTATGGCGATGCTCTGCTTGATGGGCAGCTTGTATTTCTGCGCGAAGGCGAAATCGCGTTCGTCGTGGGCCGGCACCGCCATCACTGCACCTTCGCCGTAGCTCATCAGCACGTAGTTGCCGACCCAGACCGGCACCTGCTCGCCGGTCAGCGGGTGAGTGACGGTGAGGCCGGTGTCCATGCCTTCCTTTTCCATGGTGGCGATGTCGGCTTCCATCACCGAGCCCTGTTTGCACTTGTCGATAAAGGCGGCGAGTTCAGGATTGGATTTTGCTGCCAGTGTCGCCAGCGGATGCTCGGCGGCGACCGCGCAAAAGGTCACGCCCATGATGGTGTCGGCGCGGGTGGTGAACACCCACAGCTTGCCGTCGTCGATCAATTGGCCGTTGTCGCGGATGTCATGGGTGAAGGCGAAGCGTACGCCGACGCTCTTGCCGATCCAGTTGGCCTGCATGGTCTTGACGCGCTCGGGCCAGCCCGGCAACTTGTCGAGGTCGTCCAGCAGTTGCTGGGCGTAGCCCGTGATGTTGAGGTAGTAGCCGGGAATCTCGCGTTTTTCCACCAGTGCGCCGGTACGCCAGCCGCGGCCGTCGATCACCTGCTCGTTGGCCAGCACGGTCTGGTCGACCGGATCCCAGTTCACCACTTGGGTCTTCTTGTAAGCAATGCCTTTTTCCAGCATGCGCAGGAACAGCCACTGGTTCCACTTGTAGTATTCGGGCTGGCAGGTCGCCAGTTCACGGCTCCAATCGATGGCGAAACCCAGCGATTTCAGCTGCTTCTTCATGTATGCGATGTTGTCGTAAGTCCACTGCGCAGGCGGCACCTTGTTCTGGATGGCGGCATTTTCGGCCGGCAGACCGAAGGCATCCCAGCCCATGGGCTGAAGGACGTTATAGCCCTTCATGCGGTGGTAGCGCGACAGCACGTCACCGATGGTGTAGTTGCGCACGTGCCCCATGTGCAGCTTGCCGCTGGGGTAGGGGAACATGGAGAGGCAATAGTATTTGGGCTTCGATTGATCCGGCTCGGCGCGGAAGGCGTTGCTCTTATCCCATTGTTGTTGTGTGGATTGTTCGATTTCGCGGAATGGATACTGCTGTTGCATGAGGGTTCGGATTCTTGAATTTTAAGATACCCGGATTATACCCCGAAGGCGGCCGCCTTGCGTCCGCGTGGCGGATGCAAGCGCGGATTATGGCGGGCATCAAGGGGCGATGGACTGAGCGTGTTCCGGCAGCACGACGAAGGTGAATTTTTCCACCCCCGCACGGCGGATCTGCACCATGGTGCGAGCCACTTCGCGATAGGCCACCGCTTCGTCGGCCAGAATCTCGACCCGCAACTGGCCGCCGACGTTGTGTTTGCGCAGTTCGGTTTCCAGCATGTTTGATGCGATCTTGACCTGATTGAGGAACAGATCGCCGTTGGCGGCGATGCTGACCCGCATGTCGCTGACTTTCTGGCTGGCATCGGTCGGTGCCGTCTTCGGCAGGTTGACGGTGATGACATTGGTCAGCAGCGGAATGCTGACGAGGAACACCACCAGAATGGTGAAGATGACATCGACCAGCGGCGTCAGGTTGATTTCGCTGATGGCGCTGGATTCCGAATCGGAGTCGAACTGGGACATGGCTCAGATCCTGAAACCGGAGCGGATGGCGAGGTGTTGCAGCATCTCGCAGAGCCGTTCCATCTCCATCAGGGCGACGCGGATGCGGCGCACGAAGAAATTGTGGCCGAGCAACGCCGGCACGGCGACGATGATGCCGACCGCGGTCGTGATCAGCGCATCGCCGATGGGACCGGCGACGATGTCGAGGCCGGCCGAACTGAAGGTGGAGATGGCTTTCAGCAGGTTCATGATGCTCCATACCGTGCCCAGCAGCCCGAGAATGGTGGAGATGGAACCGATGCTGGCCAGTATCGACAGACCGGTTTCCAGCCGGATCTGGATCGATCGCCGCTCCTGGTTCAGCGTGTGGCGCAGCATGTCGCTGCGTTCCTGGGAATCGAGCGACGGCTCGTTGGCCATGGTTTCCATTTCCCTGACCATGGCGTCAGCCAGCACGCTCAGATTGCCGTGCGAAGTCCGCACCAGTTGCGGCAGTTCGCCGGCACTTTGGATTCGGGCGAAACGGTCGAGGAAATGACGGTTGGCGATGCGCTGACGGGTGAAGACGATGGCCTTGACCAGCAATATGGTCCAGGTCAGGACGGAAAAGGCGGCAAGCAGCCAGAGGATGAGGTCGATGACATAGGGCAGGGTCGGCATTTCAGGTTCCTGATAAAGATCGGATTGAATCAATGTACTCGTTTGCGGCCAAGGTGGCGGGCACCCAGCATGGTCCGGATTTCAGTGCATGGTAGCTGCAGCCATCTGCCCAGGGCAAGTGTCGGAGGCATGGCGGGAATTTCTCCGGTTGAAGTTTCATTGCAACACCAGGTTCCCGAAGTTTTCATCATGCGGCCGGAACAACAGATGCAGTTCGCGCAAAGCCGCGAACGCCACCGGATCGTGTGGTACCGGCAACGGCAGGGATTGCAGTATGGCACGTTCGATGGCGGCGTCGCACACGGCAAGGCCGCTGCTTTGCAAGAGCTGTGGCGGCGCCTGCAGTTGACCGTCCGCGCGCAGGCGTATGGCGAACACGATTTCCGGGCGCGCTCTGCGGCACAAGTCGCGATTGACGTTCTTCTGGATTTTGCCGGCGATCATGACGATATAGTTGCCGATGATGCTGCCGCCGGGAACTCCGGGGATGTAAGGGCCGTCTTGCGTTCCGCCGCCCCCGGCTCCACTACCTTCTGTCCCGCTGCCTGGGCCCCATGCGCGGATATTTCGGTCACTCAAGTCCTGCTGTCGTAATGTTCGTTGCAGCTGGCGCCATTGGTCGGCAGCCGCCCGTTCCCGCGGGCGGGCGGCTGGCTCGGGGCGGGATTCCGTGGCCGCTTCCGGCGCGGATTTTGTCGGGCCGGGTAGCGTCTCGATTTCGTCACCGTCTTCGGCGTTATTGCCGGGTGCGAAAGGACCGGCCGGCAGGCCGCCAGCGCCGCCGCTACCTGCCGGCATCAAGGTGACAGCAGCATCGATCATGATGGGGTGGCGAAGTGGCGAGGGCCGCTCGTGAGACAGATGTTGCAGCACAAGGCCGTGCAGCAACAACGAGGTGACGAACGCGGCGGCGTAGGCGGAGATTTCCGACAGATTTTGCCGCTGCGAATAGGAACTGCGGATCACTGGTCTCCCGAGTCAATGGCATGAAGATTCTTCCGGGATTATACCGTCAAGCGTCATGCCGGATGCTGGGCCGGCGGAGAGGCGCGGATTGGTAGCGGCAATAAAAAAAAGCATCCCGCAGGATGCTTTTTTGTCGAGGGCGATTGCAAGACTTATTCGCCGATTTGCCAGACGACTTCTTCAGCGTTGCTCAACTTGCCGTTGATGGCATCGACTTCGACTTCCAGCAGTTTGCCGTCGGCGGTCTTGATGTCGAATTCATAAGCGACACTGCCGTCGGATTCCACTTCGTATTCGGTCTTCATGACGGCGCCCGGGTATTTCGCCAGTGCGGTCTTCAGCGCGGCATCCAGGCTGACCTTGGCCTTGGAGGTGAAGGCGCTGTCATCGGCAGCCACTTCGCCTTCGGTTTCGATGATCTTGCCGGCCTTGGCGTCACATTCGACTTCATGCTGTTTGCCGTCGGTGCCGTTGATGTCCAGTTCGTATTGTGCCTTGCCGTCTTCGATCTCGGCGCGCACGGAGGCCAATTTGCCCGGGAACTTGGCCAGTGCGGCCTTGACGCAGTTGTCGATAGCGCCCTTGTCGTGCTTGTCGGCGTAAGCGACAGGAGTGAGGAAGAAGGATGCCAGTGCGATGGCGATGATTTTCTTGTTCATGATGGTTTCCTTTTTGGGGTTGGTTACAAGGGAATTTATAACGGAATGATAGTGAAAATTACACCAAATGTCAATATAAGTGATTGATTCTATTAATAATTGGTTATATATAGCCACTTTTGTAAAATCTTGGCTATATATAACCAATTTCGCATGCACGGTTCGTGCGAAGGCGAAATGCGCAGATAGACTGTCGCAGGTGATGGCTTCGCATCGGGCGATAAAAACAAAGGTCTGAAGATGAAAAATCCCCACGCTACCGGCTGGCAGTGTGGGGATGGTGTACGGGTGTCAGGCGGGTCCTGGGTGGACTTGCCTGACATTAATGATGCTGGATCTGCTCTCGTTCCCTCAGACCAATGCGTCGAAGATCTGTTGCTTGATCTGGTCGACCGAGCCGACACCGGTGATTTTGACGTACTTCGGTGCCTTGTCGCCGGTTTGCGCCCAGTTGGAATAGTAATCGACGAGTGGCTTGGTCTGGCTGTGGTAGACCTCCAGTCGCTTCATGACGGTTTCTTCGCGGTCGTCGTCGCGCTGCACCAGATCTTCGCCGGTAACGTCATCCTTGCCGGCGACCTTGGGCGGGTTGAACACGACGTGGTATGTGCGGCCGGAGGCGAGGTGCATGCGGCGACCGCTCATTCGCTTGATGATCTCTTCGTCCGGTACGTCGATTTCGACGACGTAGTCGATGTCGACGCCGGCCTGCTTCATGGCTTCGGCTTGAGGGATGGTGCGGGGGAAGCCGTCGAACAGGAAGCCGTCCTTGCAGTCGGCGTCCTTGATGCGCTCCTGGATCATGCCGATGATGACCTCGTCCGGTACCAGTCCGCCTGCATCCATGTATTTCTTGGCTTCGAGGCCCAACGCCGTGCCTGCTTTGACGGCAGCACGCAGCATGTCGCCGGTGGAGATCTGCGGAATGTTGAATTTTTCCTTTATGTATGTGGCCTGGGTGCCTTTGCCGGCACCCGGCGCGCCTAATAGTATGACTCTCATGAAACGCTCTCCCTTCTGAACCGCGATTATATCAGGCGCGCCTGCGATCAGTCGCCTTGACGCGCAAGGTAGTTGGCGATTTCGACGAAGGTGTTGACCGGCAGGTTCTCCGCCCGCAGCCGTGAATCGAGCTCGAGCGCGGCAAAGGCGGCGTCATCCAGCATGCCCTTGAGCGTGTTGCGCAAGGTTTTGCGGCGTTGCGAAAATGCGACCTGGACGACGCGGGCGAACAGTTTCTCGTCTGCAGCCGGGTATGGCGGCACCGAATACGGCACGGCGCGAACGAAAGCGGACTCGACCCTGGGTGGCGGGTCGAACGCCTCGGGCGGTACCGTCAGCAGGTATTCCATCTGCAGGCGATATTGCAGCATGACGGACAGGCGGCCATAGGCGGAGCTGGAGGGCGCCGCGACCATGCGTTCGACGACTTCCTTCTGCAGCATGAAGTGCATGTCGATGATGGCGTCGACATGGTCGAGCAGGTGGAAGAGGATGGGGGTGGAGATGTTGTAGGGCAGGTTGCCGACCACCCTGATCTTTTTGGCGAGTGGAGTGCTGTTGCTAGGCTGTCCGCTACTGGATTGTGCGAGGCTGGCGAAATCGAATTTCAGCGCATCGATATTGTGGATGCTGATCTTTTCGGGCGGGTAATGGCCCTGCATCCAGCGCACGATATCGCGGTCGAGTTCGACCACGTGCAGGTGCTGCAGTCGTGCCAGCAAGGGCTGTGTCATCGCACCGAGACCAGGCCCGATTTCCACCATGAGGTCGCCGGCTTGCGGCTGGATAGCCTCGATCAGGCTGCTGATGATGGCGCGGTCGGTCAGAAAGTTCTGGCCGAAATGTTTTTTCGGGATGTGTTTCATTCAGTGCGGTTGGCCGGAGTGGCGTGCAAGCTCTATCGCGAGGTTGATGGCGGCCAGCAGACTGCCGATCTCGATATTGCCCTTGCCGGCGAGATCGAGCGCTGTGCCGTGGTCGACCGAGGTGCGGATGATGGGCAATCCCAGCGTGACATTGACGCCGCCGCCGAAACTGGCGTGTTTCAGCACTGGCAATCCCTGATCGTGATACATGGCCAGTACGCAGTCGGCCTGTTGCAGATGGCGCGGCGTGAACAGGGTGTCTGCCGGCAGCGGGCCGATCAGATTCATGCCTTCCCGGCGCAGCTTATCCAGCACGGGGCCGATTACCGTGATTTCCTCGGTGCCCAGATAGCCGCCTTCGCCGGCGTGCGGGTTGAGTCCGGCCACCAGAATACGCGGCGCGGCGATGCCGAATTTCTGCACAAGGTCCTGATGCAGGATGCGCAGGGTGGTCTCCAGTCCGTTCGCGGTGATGGCCGCGCTGACGTCTTTCAGCGGCAGGTGAGTGGTGGCCAGCGCGACACGCATGCCGCCGCCGACCAGCATCATGACCACCTGTTCGGTCTTGCTCTGTTCGGCCAGGAACTCGGTATGGCCGGTGAAGGGTATCTTCGCCTGATTGATGATGCCTTTATGCACCGGTGCCGTGACCATGGCATCGAATCGGTGCTGCAGGCAGCCTTCCAGCGCTGTTGTCAATGTGCTGAGGACATACTGGCTGTTGGCGCAATTCAGTTTGCCGGGGACAACGGCCTGTGAGGTGGCCAGATGCAGTACTTGCAGGCTGCCGTCACCATGATGCGCCCGGCCCTGGCCGCGCTCGATGTGCAGTTCCAGTCCCAGTGACCGGGCTCGCTGCTGTAGCATGATTTCGTCGGCAATGACGACGATTTCCGCCGCGATCGCATGATGGGCGAGCATGACGCAGAGGTCGGGGCCGATGCCGGCAGGTTCTCCGGCAGTGACGGCGATGCGGGGCAGGTCGGTTTTCAATGCGTCTTCCCTGCGTGTTGACCGGCTATCAATACTTGTCTTCCAGATGAAGTTCTACGTAGGCGCGGTCACGCAGTTCGCGCACCCAGTCATCGTAGGCCTCCTCCGCCTTGCGGGTACGGATTTCCTGTCTGGCCTTGAAACGGGCGGCTTCCTGCGTCATGTCCTGCTTGCGCCGCTCCTGCACCTGAATGATGTGGTAACCGAACGGCGTACGCACGGGCTCGCTGATTTCGCCGGGCGCCAGCAGATTCATGGCTTTCTCGAACTGCGGCACCGTATCGCCCGGATTGACCCAGCCAAGATCGCCGCCGCTATTGGCCGAAGCATCCTCCGAGTATTGGCGGGCCAGTTCGGCAAAATCGCCGCCGTGATCCAGCCGCTCCTTGATCATGGTCATTTTCTGCTGCGCATCGCTTTCCGAAACGATTTCGCTCAGTTTGATCAGGATGTGACGCAATTTGGTCTGCTCGACCACCAGTGGCGAGGTGCTGCCGCGGCGGTCGGTCAGTTTGAGGATGTGAAAGCCGTTCGGGCTGCGCAGGATGGGACTGACTTCGCCGGGCTGCATGCCCTTCAGGGCTTCGTTGAACAGGTCCGGGATCTGGCTCGAGGTCTTCCAGCCCAGACTGCCGCCTTCCAGCGCGTTGGGCGCATCCGAATAGCGGGCGGAAACCTCGGCGAAGTTGGTGCCTCCCTGCAGGGCCTGCAAGGCCTGTTCGGCTTTTTCCTTCAACTTTTGCAGCTCTTCGGGCGAGCCGTCTTCCGGGGTGCGGATCAGAATGTGGCCGATTTCGAATTCGTCCTGTACATCGCCGCGCGCGGATTGCGTGGTCAGGTAGTTGTCGATCTCCGCCTCGGTGACATTGACGCGGTTTTCCACCTCGCGCTCGCGCAGCCTCGCAATGACGATCTCGTTGCGGATATCCTCGCGGAACTTGCGATAGCTGATGCCCTCCTGTTCAAGTGCGGTACGGAATTCCGGTACGCTCAGCTTGTTCTGTTCTGCGATGCGCTCGACGGTTTTATCAAGCTGTGTGTCATCGACGCGGATGCCGGTCTGCGCCGCATATTGCAGCAGCAGGCGGTCATTGATCAGGCGCTCCAGGATCTGCTTTTGCAGCACATCCATCGGCGGCACGTTGCCGCCCTGCTTTTCCAGTTGGCTACGCACGGTCTGGATACGGTCGATCAGCTCGTTCTCGGTGATCACGACCTGATCGACCACGGCGACGATGCGGTCGATCTTCTGGATCTCCTCGCCTTCAGCCAGCGCTATGCCAGTATTCGGAAATGTGCCGGACAGGCCGAGGAGTATCAGGATGCGGAACAGGAATGACTTCATGGGGCGTTACTCATCTATGGGATCGTAGGTATTGGAGATTTCACCGCTTGGACTGTAGCCCGGGATGCTGCGTTCCAGCAATCGCATCGGGTTGGAGCCGATCGATGTCAGGCCGCCCAGTTCGAGCTGGAAGTAGAGGGCATAGTTCGCTTCGGCGGTCGCCGTCGACACCCGTTGCAGAACGGAGCGTGCCTGCCAGCAGCCGGCGTCATATTCGATGCCGGCCAGGCCCTCGATCGGCTGGTTTTCCGAGATGGAGTAATTCCAGCGGCCCATGCCGTACCAACCGCCACCCAGCGGCCATTGCCCGGAAACGTTGATTTGCTCGAGGTCCTCGACGCAGTCTTCGTTGATGTCGCAAAGCTGCTGTCTTAACAGCCCACCTTCGGAGTAGCGGTAACTGAGGTTCAGCACCTTGCCGGGTTCCGGATTGTAGCGGGCACCGATATTGGATTTTACCGTGGTGGAACGGTCTGTGTTGTATTGCCAAGCAGCATCGACGTTCCAGTGATTAAGCAACTTTGCCGTTACGGCAGCGACGATATCCGAACTGTTATCAGTTCTCGGCGGGGCGTCGGGAGACAGGGTGACCTTCTGGTCGGAGAAATAGAAGCGTTGGCCGATCATGGCGGCGAGGCGCTGTTGGCCGGTGTTGGCGTCGATCATGCGCGTTGTCAGTGCCAAGCTGATCTGGTTGGCGTCGTTGACGCGGTCATTGCCCCTGAACTGGTTTTCCAGGAACAGAGAACCGAGGTTGAGATCACCCTCGCTGGTATCGAACACCGGGTACATGGACTGATCCTTGTACGGGATGTAGACGTAAAACAGACGGGGCTCCAGGGTCTGCGTATAGCGGTTGTTCACGACCTGCACATCGCGATCGAAGTAGAGGCCGCTGTCCAGGCTGAAGATGGGCAGCGTGCGGTTCGGTGCGTCGTAGCTGCGGGCGATGCCATCCTGGATGTAATCTTCATTGCTCAGGTCGTAGCTGGTGTAGTGTACGCCGAACTTGGGCGTGATGTAGCCGTATGGTCTTTCGAACGGCACGCTGATGCTCGGATTCAACGTAAAGCGATTGCCGGTCACATCCCGTCGGCTGACAGTCAGCGCATCCTTGTCCTTGTTGCGATCGAAACTGACCCACTGGCTATAGAGATCCGTTCGGATCAGATCCCAGTCCTTGTCACCGTTCAGCGTCAGTTCCGGCAGTTTCTTGTAGGGGCCGATGGAATCATTCAGGTTCTGATATTGCTGCACCAGGCCTCTGAAGTTCCAGACTTCATCCCGGTAATTGACGAAGGCACGTTGCAGCAAGTTGACGCGGCTGGTGGCCGTGATACGGGTGTCCAACTCGGAGAAATATTCGTCGTCCGAGACTTTTTCGTAGTTGTAGCCGGCAGACCAGCCGTTACCGAAACGATGCCTGTGAGTCAGATTGACGTAATACCGGTCTTCGTCGGTGTTGCTATCGGACGGCAGGTATTCGGCGTTGTTAACGCCCGAGAAACTTTCGTCGAGATAGCGGAATTCGCCCTGCAGTTGCACGCCGCGCTTACTGAGGGCACGAACACCCAGGGTGGCGTCCATCTCGGGCGCGATGTTCCAGTAATAGGGGACCTGAACTTCGAAACCGCTACGGCTGGTGGTGCCGATGGTCGGGGACAGGAAGCCGGATTTTCGTTGGTTCAGATAGGAAAAGTCTATCCAGGGGGTATAGAGCAACGGTGCGCCCATGAACTCGACCCGGGCGTTCCAGGCGGTTGCCTTTTTCGTGTAGGTGTCGATTTCCAGTTCGCTGGCCTTGATATACCAATCGTCCTGATCGACCTCGCAGGTGGTGTAGCGAGCCGATTTGAGCACTTTCTTGTGCTCGCCTTCGAACAGCACTTTCTTGGCATCGCCCCGGGATTTGGTCTGCTGTCTTCTGGTGATGGCTTCCTGTGATGTCAGGTAGTCAATGTCATCCGACATCAGATCATCCATGCGATCTGTCGCCAGCTGCTGTTCTGCCAGAATCTCGCGGTCGAGTTTATCGCTGGCCTGCGTCATCGTAAGCTGGGGGATATCGATCATGCGGGTTTCCAGCTCGAATGACGGCTCCTGCATCTCGCCCACCGTATCGTAGAGCTGCATGCGCAGTTCCGGGCCCCAGACCTTCAGTCCTTCGAATTCGATGCGCGTATTGCCGACCACGTGCAGCTCGTCATTCAGCATGTCGTATTCGATCCTGTCGCCGTAGATGGACTGCCCTTCTTTCTTGATCGAGGCGTTGCCGAAGGAGCGCATTTTGCGTTCGAGGTAGAAGTCCATCTTGTCACCCTCGATGACGATGCTCCCTGGTTCCGGTGGAGCCTCCTCCATCGTCTCATCCGGCACATAGGGCAGATGGAGCTGCTGTGTCAGTTGAAGGACGGCTCCTGTATCGGCAGGCACTGCTGCGGGAGAGGCCGGCTCGGATGCGGTGGTGTCGATCGGGATCAACTCGCTCTGGATGCGGGTCAGTGTGGCATTCTCGAACTCCAGGGTGACCCGGCGTTGCTCGATCATCCGCCCTTCATGCCACTTCTGGTAGATGTAGTCCCAGCTGTCTGCCTGATTCTCGTTTTCCGTCAATGGCTTGCCCATGATGGACAGCACCTGGGACTTGGTCACGCCAGGCCGCAACTGCATCATCATCGTCGAGGTCACTACGCCGTCCTGCCGGATATTCATCGCGTGTGCTGGTACATTCGCCACTAGCGTCAGTGCAGCGGCGAGCGCGATTAGATCGGTTTTGAGCATTGTTTACGAGATGGGAAGCTAGGATTTTTTGTCAGTGATAAAATCGCACAAATCGCGTGTTTAGGCAATGTATAAATGTGCCGGCAGGTTTGCCGCGCACCGCGAAAATCAATCAAATGGAATTTGAAAATCGAGTGGTGAATGGTGCAAGCAATGGATAGAAAAGTGTTATTACAGGATTGGTTGCACCGGGTGTTGCCGGGTGAGCGTTTCGAACTGACGACGGCATCCGCCGATGCCAGTTTCCGCCGTTATTTCCGCGTCCATCTGAGCGGCCGCAGCCTGATTGCCATGGATGCGCCGCCGCCGCAGGAAGATTGCCGGCCGTTCGTGCATGCCGCTGAGGTGCTGCTGCAAGCCGGGCTCAATGTGCCGCGCGTGCTGGCGCAGGATGTCGAGCAGGGCTTTCTGCTGCTCAGTGACCTGGGTGATGAGACGTATCTCAGCGCGCTGAACGTTGCAACTGCCGACGAACTCTATCGCGACGCCGTGACGGCGCTGATCAGAATGCAGACGGCCAGTCGTCCCGAGGTGTTCCCTGCCTACGACGAAGCCTTGCTGACGCGTGAGATGCAGTTGTTCCCGGACTGGTATATCGGCCGGCATCTCGACGTCACGCTTACCGATGCCGAGAGCCAGGTACTGCAGCAGACCTTCGATTTTCTGAACCGCAATATCCTTGCGCAGACCAGGGTTTACGTGCACCGTGACTATCATTCGCGCAATCTGATGGTATGCCGTGATGCCGAGGGCAGTAACCCTGGCGTGCTGGACTTCCAGGATGCGGTTTACGGCCCGATCAGTTACGACCTGGTTTCGCTGTTCAAGGATGCCTATATCGCTTGGGATGAGGAGCGCGTGCTGGACTGGACCGTGCGCTACTGGCAGGCTGCACGTGCGGCCGGCTTGTCGGTGCCGCCGGATTTTGCCGATTTCTACCGGGATTTCGAGTGGATGGGGGCGCAGCGTCACATCAAGATACTTGGCATCTTCGCCCGGCTCTATCACCGCGATGGCAAGGATGGCTATCTGAAGGACATGCCGCTGGTCATGGATTATCTGCGCCGGGCCTGTGCGCGGTATATCGAGCTGCGGCCTTTGCTGCGGCTGCTGGATAGACTGGAAAACAGCCAGCCGCAGGTGGGATACACGTTTTGAAGGCCATGATACTGGCGGCCGGTCGCGGTGAACGCATGCGGCCGCTGACTGACCATACACCCAAGCCCTTGCTCGAAGTGCAGGGCAAACCGCTGATCGTCTGGCATCTGGAGCGGCTGGCAGCAGCGGGCTTTCGCGAGATCGTCATCAATCACGCGCATCTGGGTCACCAGATTGAAACTGCGCTGGGGAACGGTAGCCGCTGGGGTTTGTCAATCAGGTATTCTCCCGAGGCGGTAGCGCTGGAGACAGCGGGCGGTATCGCCAGAGCGCTGCCCTTGCTTGTTGACGAATCTGGCGAAGCGCCATTCCTGGTGGTCAATGCCGATATCTTTACCGATATTGACTTCGCCAAATTGAGATCCGTGCTGGCGGACGTTCGCGAGGCGCACTTGATCCTGATCGACAATCCGCCGCAGCACCCGCAGGGGGATTTCGCGCTGGACGGCGGAACGGTCAGACTCGAAGGAGAGCGCATGCTGACATTCTCCGGTGTGGCGGTCTATGCACCGTGCCTGTTTGCCGGGTTGCCGCCGGACAGGCCGGCAAAACTCGCACCCTTGCTGCGTGATGCCATCGGCAGGGACGCAGTCAGCGGTGAACATCACCATGGAATCTGGCATGATGTCGGCACTCCGCAGCGGCTGGCTGACCTTAACCGTACGAATTGAAGACAGAGTGCCATGATTGAACCCCGACACTATATCGATCGTAGAAAGTCGCTGATGCAGGCCATGGGAGCAGGCGTCGCCGTGATCCCGACAGCGCCTGAAGCCGCACGCAATCGCGACAGCCACTACCCGTACCGCAGCGACAGTTATTTTTACTACCTGACCGGCTTCACCGAGCCGGAGGCCGTCTTGCTGCTGGTTGCAGGCGAGCAGCCGAAAAGCATCCTATTCTGTCGCGACAAGGATATGGAGCGTGAAATCTGGGATGGTTTCCGTCATGGGCCGGAAGGCGCGCAGGCCAGGTTCGGTTTCGACGAAGCGTATTCCATCACCAGGCTGGATGAACTGGCGCCCAGGTTTCTGGCAAACCAGCCGCGCCTGTTTCATGCTTTCGGCGCCGAGGCCGCGTGGGATAACCGGCTCGCCGGCTGGCTGAATCAGCTACGGGCACAAAGCCGCAGCGGGGTCAGTGCGCCGTCGGAGATGGTGGATCCTCGTGCGTGGCTGGACGAGATGCGCCTCATCAAGTCCGAGCAGGAACTCGATGTCATGCGACGGGCTGCCAAAATTTCGGTAGAAGCACACAAGCAGGCGATGCAGGTCACCCGTCCCGGCATGATGGAATACGAAATCGAGGCAGCGTTGCTGCATCAGTTTTACCGGCATGGCAGCCGGGCGCCGGCCTACAGTTCGATTGTCGCCGGTGGCGCCAATGCCTGCGTGCTGCATTATGTGGAAAACAACCAGCGCCTGCACGACGGCGAGTTGCTGTTGATCGATGCCGGTTGCGAACTGGAGTGTTATGCCTCCGACATTACCCGCACCTTTCCGGTCAACGGCCGATTCAGCGCTGCGCAAAGGGATATCTACGAACTGGTGCTGGCAGCGCAGCAGGCTGCGATCGACAATGTGCGGCCGGGTTGCCACTGGAACGAACCGCACGAGGCTGCGCTGGATGTGCTGATTCGCGGGTTCATCGATTTCGGCCTGTGCAAGGGCAGCCCGGAATCCGTGCTGGAGTCCGGCGATTACCGGCGTTTTTACATGCATCGCACCGGCCATTGGCTGGGTCTGGATGTGCATGATGCCGGAGAATACAAGCAGGCGGACGGTAACTGGCGTACGCTGCAGCCGGGCATGACGCTGACCGTGGAGCCCGGCTGCTACATTCGCCCGGCCGAAGATGTGCCGAAGGCGTTCTGGAATATCGGTGTACGTATCGAGGACGATGCGCTGGTGACTGCACAAGGCTGCGAACTGCTGACCGCTGACGCACCGAAAACGGTGGCAGAGATCGAGAGCCTGATGGCGGCGGCAAGGTGAGCATGAGCGCAGAAACGATGCACGCGGGAGTTGTGATCATCGGTGGTGGCCCGGTCGGCGCGACACTGGCGCTGGCCCTGGCTATCGATGGCATTCCATCAATGGTGCTGGAAGCCCGTGCCAAAGGCGCTTCCCATCATGACCAGCGCGCGTTGGCCTTGTCCTATGGTAGCAGGCAGATATTGCAGCGGCTCGGCGTCTGGCAGGACATTGCGCCTGCAGCGACCGCCATCAACACCATCCACATTTCCCAGCGCGGTAGTCTGGGGCGCAGTCTGCTCAGGGCGGAAGATCAGCAACAGGAGGCGCTGGGTTACGTGGTTTCCTATGGCACACTGACCCGGACACTCGACCAGGCCCTCGCACTCCGTCCTGAGGTGGATACGCGCTACGATGCCGAGGCGCAGGAAGTGACGCCCGGCATGCCCGTCAGCCGAGTCAGATTCGAATTTCAAGGAGTTGGTCAGGCGCTGGATTGCGAGTTGGCGGTGCTGGCAGACGGCGGCAGAACGCTGGGGGAAATCGCCGGCTTGCATCGCGAGACTCGGGAATACGGTCATGATGCACTGGTGACCAAGGTCAGCGCCGAACTGCCGCACGATCATGTCGCCTACGAGCGCTTCACGCCGGCAGGGCCAATGGCCTTGCTTCCCAATGGAGAGCGGGATTTCTCGCTGGTCTGGACTGGCGAAAGGGATGCGGTCGCTCAAATACTGGCGCTGGATGACGCCGCTTTCCTCAATGCCTTGCATGAGCACTTCGGCGATCGGGTCGGGCGTTTTCTCACTGTCGGTAAGCGCATGACTTTCCCTCTGCGCCTGTCACGTCTCAATCCGGTCGTCTTGCCGCATTTTGCCGTTATCGGTAATGCCGCCCAGACCATGCATCCGGTCGCCGGGCAAGGGTTCAATGTCGGTCTGCGCGATGCCTGGGAATTGAGCAGGCATCTGCACGATGTCGCTCCGTCTGATTGGGGCGCTTCGCAGACGCTCGCTAACTACGCGAGAACCAGACAACGGGACACGGCACGGGGTTTGTGGTTTACCGATTTTCTTGTCAACATTTTCTCCAACGAGATCATGGGAGTTTCCGGCCTGCGCTCAGCCGGCTTGGGGGCGCTCGATATTATCAAGCCGGCCAAGCGCTTCCTGATCAACAAGATGAGTTTTGGCGCGCGTGGATAAACAGGATTTTCAGCAGTTCGACGTGCTCGTCGTCGGCGCCGGCTTGGTGGGCATGTCCTGTGCGCTGGCCTTGAGCCGGCAAGGCATGTCGGTCGGGCTGGTGGAAGCAAGGCCGGAGGGTTTGCCTCCATCGGTGTCCGCGCGGGATTGGGATAGCCGCATTTATGCCATCAGTCCGGCCAATGCCGCATGGCTGACCGCCATGGGTGTGTGGCAGCAACTGGCCAGCGGGCGCGTCTGTCCGATCGCGCAAATGCAGATTTTCGGCGATGCTGATAACGGTCGTCTGCAGTTCGATGCAGACGAGGCCTGTGTCGACAATCTGGGGTATATCGTCGAAAGCAGGCAGTTGGAACAGGCCTTGTTGTCGAGTCTGAAAGACTCCGGGATCAGCCTGATGATGGGTGTTGCGCCGCAATCGGCGGTGTTTTGCGAGCGGCATGCCGAACTGCATCTCGCCGATGGTAGTGGATGCAAGTCCCGGTTGCTGGTCGCAGCCGACGGCGCCAGCTCTTGGCTACGCGGACAGGCTGGTATCGCAGTGAGAGTCCACGACTATCATCAGATGGGCGTGGTTGCCAATTTCGAGACGGAATTGCCGCATCACCATACCGCTTTTCAGTGGTTTGGCGAGCAGGGCATACTGGCCTGGCTGCCTTTGCCCGGCAATCGAATCTCCATGGTCTGGTCAGCGCCTGAAAGATTTGCGGCGAAGCTGTTAGAACTTCGTGCGGAATCGTTGTCTGAGCAGGTGGCACGGCAGGGCAACATGCAACTGGGCGCGCTCAAGTGCCTGACCCCGGCGCGGGCTTTTGCTTTGCGCCAGCAAGCGGCCGAGACATCGGTCAAGCCTATGCTGGCGCTGATCGGCGATGCCGCGCATACCGTGCACCCGCTAGCCGGGCAGGGCGTGAACCTTGGTTTTGAGGATGCGAAGGCGCTGGCCGAAACGCTGGCTTCGCGTCGTCCGCAACAGTCGTGCGGTGATTGGCAGTTGCTGCGGAAGTATGAGCGGGCGCGCAAGATCGATCTGCTGGAAATGCAATGTGTGACCAGGGGACTCAATGCGCTGTTTGCTCATTCCGGTGCCGGAATTCGCCAATTGCGCAATCTTGGCCTTGGTCTGACTGACCGTCAGCCATGGCTGAAGAAGTACCTGATTCATCAGGCGATACGTTAAACATCATTAAACTGGGATATCAAAATGCTAAAAAATCTGTTGGGCCTGTTCGTCGGTACTTTTCTGATCAGTTGCGCCTATGCCGACGATGCCGCACTCAAAAAGGCGATCGAATCGGCCTATCCGGACATCCAGGTAGATAGTGTCAAGAAGACGCAATATGGTGGCTTGTACGAAGTGTTTATCGGCGGGCAGATTGTATATACCGATGAGAAGTTCACCTTTCTTATTGCCGAGGGCAGGTTGATCGATGCCAAGACCAAGCGCAACGTGACAGGCGAGCGACTGGAAGAACTGACCCGGGTGGATTTCTCCAAACTGCCGTTGGACAAAGCGATCAAGGTGGTTCGCGGTAACGGCAGCCGCCAACTGGTGGTCTTTTCAGATCCGGATTGTCCGTTCTGCAAGCGGCTTGAGCAAAAGGAGTTGGCGGGAATCACCGATATCACGGTCTACACTTTCCTGTACCCGCTCGACAAGTTGCATCCGGATGCGGCCAACAAGGCCAAGGCGATCTGGTGTTCTGCCGACCGCTCCAAATCATGGATGGATTGGGTTCTCAATAACAAGCTGGTGAAGGGCAGTACGAATTGTGATAACCCGGTCGAAAGTCTGGCGAAACTCGGTCAGGAGCTCGGCGTAACCAGCACGCCGACCCTGATTTTTGCCGATGGCAAACGCATGCTGGGTGCCTACCCCGCTGACGAGATCGAGAAGGCGCTGAATGCGGCCAAGGCCCGGAAGTAAGCCGGGCTTTAGCCCACCACCTCGCCCAGCTTGAAGATGGGCAGGTACATGGCGACCACGAGGCCGCCGATGAGGACGCCCAGCACCACCATGATGATCGGTTCCATCAGGCTGGAAAGACCCTCGACGGCATCGTCCACTTCAGCTTCATAGAAATCGGCGACTTTCGATAGCATGGAATCCAGCGCACCTGATTCTTCGCCGATGGCTGTCATCTGCAGCACCATGTTGGGGAACACTTCTGCGTTTTGCATGGCCACGGTCAGGCTGGTACCGGTGCTTATCTCGTTCTGGATTTTCTTGGTGGCATCGTAATAGACCCGATTGCCGGAGGCGCCGGCGACTGAATCCAGAGCTTCGACCAGTGGCACGCCGGCAGCGAACATGGTGGACAATGTTCTGGCGAAGCGGGCGATGGTGGCGATCTTGATCAGATTGCCGAAAACAGGCAGCTTGAGCAGCAGTCTGTCCATGATGGCCTGCATCTTTTCCGATCGTTTCCACGTGTAGAAAAAGAACCATAAGGCGCCACCGATGGTGCCGAAGATTAGCCACCAGTAAGAAACAAAGAAGTCCGATATCGCCATCACGACCAGGGTTGGGGTCGGAAGGTCGGCGCCGAAGCTGGAGAAGAGTTCCTTGAACGCAGGAACCACAAAAATCATGATGACGGCAGTAATGACGAAGGCGACCACAATGATCGAGATTGGATACATCAGGGCCGATTTGATTTTGCTCTTGATGCCGAGGATCTTTTCCTTGTAGCTAGCGAGCCTATCGAGTAGAGAATCCAGGATACCGGCTTGTTCGCCGGCGCCCACCAGGTTGCAATATAGTGTGTCAAAGTATAGTGGATATTTGCGGAAGGCCTGGCTCAGACTGCTACCGGTTTCCACGTCAGCCTTGATGTCGCCCAGCAGTTTGGCTACCGCCGGGTTGCTGTGCCCTTTGCCGACGATATCGAAAGCCTGCAGCAAGGGCACGCCGGATTTCATCATGGTCGCAAGCTGGCGCGTGAAAAGCGTGACATCCTTGTCAGTGACCGTGCCGCCGGATTTGAAGCCGCTTTGTTTGCTGACCTTGATGACATTGATACCCTGGCGCCTGAGCGTGGCTTTGACGAAAGCGTCGCCGGAAGCCTTCATCTCACCCTTGATGCGCTTCCCTTTCTTGTCCGTTCCTTCCCAGACGTAGGTGATTTCCTTGCTCGCACTGACGGCCATTTTTTCCCCTGATTATTCGTTAGTGACGGCTTCGACTTCTTCGATCGAGGTCAATCCCTGCTTCACCTTGAGCAGACCAGATTGCCGCAAGTCGCGTATGCCTTCCAGTTGGGCCTGGTCGGCAATGTCATGCGCGGTGCCGTTTTTCATGATGATGCGGCTCATGGCATCGCTGATCGGCATCACCTGATAGATGCCGACGCGCCCCTTGTAGCCGTTATTGCACAGTTCACAGCCGCCTTCTCGCGGGCCGTACAAGGTCCAACTGCCATCAAGGTCTTCCTCCTTGAATCCTACGCCCAGCAAAGCCTCCTTCGGCACATCCAGCGGCACCTTGCAGTTGGAACAGAGTCTGCGCGCCAGGCGCTGCGCGGTGATCAGCGATACGGCCGATGCGATGTTGAATGGCGCAACACCCATGTTCATCAGACGGGTGAGGGTGGAAGGCGCGTCGTTGGTGTGCAACGTTGACAGCACCATGTGGCCGGTCGAGGCTGCCTTGATCGCCATGTCGGCAGTTTCGAGATCGCGGATTTCGCCAATCATGATGATGTCCGGATCCTGGCGCAGAAAGGATTTGAGTGCGGCAGCGAAAGTCAGGCCCTGTTTGTCGTTGACATTGACCTGGTTGATACCCGCCAGCGGGATTTCCGCCGGATCTTCCGCCGTCGAGATGTTGACGCCGGGTTCGTTCAGGATGTTGAGGCAGGTGTAAAGCGAAACCGTTTTACCGGAACCGGTGGGACCGGTCACCAGCACGAGCCCATAGGGACGGCTGACGGCTGAGAGCAGGGCCTCCTTTTGTTCCGGCTCATAGCCAAGTGCCTCAATCCCGAGTTGTGCGCTGGACGGATCCAGAATACGCATGACAATTTTTTCGCCGTGGATCAGAGGCAGAGTGCTGACGCGGAAATCGATGGTGCGGGTCTTGGACAGCACGAGCTTCATGCGGCCATCTTGCGGAACGCGTTTCTCGGATATGTCCATGTTGGAGATGACCTTGATGCGCGAGGCCAGTTTTTCCTTGATGGCGAGCGGCGGCTGCGCGATCTCGCGCAATATGCCGTCGACCCGGTAGCGTATCCGGTAGAACTTCTCATAGGGCTCGAAATGCAAATCGGAAGCGCCCATGTTGATGGCGTCTATCAGGATCTTTTGTAGGAACTTCACGACCGGTGCATCATCGATCTCGATCGATTGCGTTTCTTCCGGCGCCTGTTCGTCGCCTTCCATGTCGAGGTTGAAATCGTCATCCACGGCGATTGAGCTGAGGCTCGTGTCGCTGGCCTCGACGATTTTGTCTATCCACTTGGAAAGCTTGTCGTCTTCGACCACGACCGGCGACAGGGTCATGCCGGTCTGGAATTTGACATCATCCAGCACGTGCAGATTGGTGGGGTCCGACAGCGCTACAAACAGCGTATTGCCGCGGCCTTGCAAGGCCATGACGCGGCTGGACTGCATGAGTTTTGGGTCTATGCCCTTGGCCGGCAGATAGTCGGCGTTGAGTGCATCGAGATCGAATATCGGGAAGCCGAAGGCGTTGGCGGCTGTCTCCGCGACGCGCAGAGCGGTCAGCTTCTTGCTTGAAATGAGTTGTTTGACGAAAGGGATCTGCTGCGTGTTGGCTGATGCCTGGATGGCGTTTGCTTCCTCATCCGACAACAGCTTTTCCTGGACCAGCATGCGAGCCAGCCCGCCTAATTTGATGGGTGAAATTGCTGTGGCCATTCGATCCTAGGATTCTAGATTTTGTGTACTGTTCATCATTGCTGAGTTCATGCAACCCTGAGCCCCCAAACGGATGATGCACGCTAGTCATTTGTTTGTAAAGAAGCCTATTTGGTTGTAAATGATTAAAGCAGGCTTGATTTTGTTGATAATGTGTCTCGATTGGGCAGTGCGCGCTAAAAAATTCTTGACTTATGGAAATAACGCAAGTAAAAATCCGTTCAGGCGTTTTGATTCCAAGTAATTTTGGCCCAAGCTTTAGCTCAAGTTCTTGAATTGAAAACTTTTTGGGGCGCCTCCCCTTGATTTGGTAAGGAAGTTTTAGATGGCAACAGGTACAGTAAAGTGGTTCAATGACTCCAAAGGCTTTGGTTTTATTACCCCGGATGATGGCGGCGACGATCTTTTCGCACACTTCTCCGCGATCGTGGAGTCAGGCTACAAGAGCCTCAAGGAAGGTCAGCGCGTGACATTCGATGTCACCGAAGGCCCCAAGGGCAAGCAAGCCTCCAATATCCAAAAGGCTTGAGCTTAAAATTGCAGGACAGACTTTAAATTAAAACGGCCCATGTTTGGGCCGTTTTATATTGTCGTCCTGTTATTGCATGTGCTGGATGATGGCATCGCCGAATTGCGATGTTCCGACTCGCGTCGCGCCTTCCATTTGAGAAGAGAAGTCTTCCGTCACATGTTTTGCAGCGATTGCTTTCGCCACGCCCTTGAGTACCAGATCAGCGGCCTCCGTCCAGCCGAGATGACGTAACATCATTTCGGCCGACAATATCAGCGAGCAAGGGTTGGCGATATCCTTTCCGGCAATCTTGGGTGCCGTGCCGTGTGTCGCTTCGAACATGGCGGTCGTGTCCGACAGGTTCGCCCCGGGCGCGATGCCGATGCCACCGACTTGCGCGGCCAGCGCGTCCGACATGTAGTCGCCGTTCAGGTTGAGCGTCGCAACGACGTCGTAGTCCTGAGGATGCAGCAGGATCTCCTGAAGGAAGGCATCGGCGATGCAGTCCTTGACCACGATGCCGTTCGGCAGTTTGCACCATGGACCGCCGTCGATTTCCACGGCGCCGAATTCCTCCTTGGCGACCTCGTAGCCCCAGTTCTTGAATCCGCCTTCGGTGAATTTCATGATGTTGCCCTTGTGTGCGATAGTCACCGACTTGCGGTTGTTGTCGATGGCGTACTGAATGGCCTTGCGCACCAGCCGCTTGCTGCCGTCCACTGAGACCGGCTTGATGCCGATGGCGGAAGATTCCGGGAAGCGAATCTTCTTTCTGACGCCCATGTCACTGAGGAAATTGATGACTTTTTTGACTTCGTCGGAGCCGGCTGCCCACTCGATGCCGGCATAGATGTCCTCGGTGTTTTCGCGGAAGATGACCATATCGGTTTTCTCCGGGTGCTTGACCGGGCTGGGTACGCCGTTGAAGTATTGCACCGGGCGCAGGCAAACATAAAGATCCAGTTCCTGGCGCAGGGTGACGTTCAACGAGCGGATGCCGCCGCCGACCGGCGTGGTCAACGGACCCTTGATCGATATCACGTAGTCCTTGACCGCCTGCATGGTTTCATCCGGTAGCCACTGGTTGTCGCCGTAGACCTTGGTGGCTTTTTCGCCGGCATAGACCTCCATCCAGGAGATGGCGCGCTTGCCGCCATAGGCTTTCTCGACTGCGGCATCGACTACCTTGATCATCGGTGGTGTGATATCTACACCGATTCCATCGCCTTCGATAAATGGGATAATCGGACGGTCAGGCACGTTGAGTGAGTTATCAGCGTTGATGCTGATCTTTTCGCCTTGCGCAGGCACTTTGATTTTTGAGGTCATGGATTCATCCCGAAAATGCTGATTCTGTTTAACAAGCCGTATGGTGTCGTTTGCCAGTTCCGAGCGCATGAAAAACATCCCACGCTAAAGGATTACATTCCGGTTGCGGATGTTTACGCGGCAGGGCGACTGGATACGGACAGTGAAGGTCTGCTTATTTTAACCGATGATGGGGCCTTGCAGCATCGTCTGTCACATCCTAGGCACAAAGAATTGAAGACCTACTGGGTGCAGGTGGAGGGGGTTCCGGACGCGCAGGCTTTGCAGCGACTAGGTGCCGGTGTCGATCTCGGCGATTTTGTCACGCAACCGGCGAAAGTGCGATTGCTGTCGGAGCCTGCAGGACTGTGGCCGCGTGTGCCGCCGATACGCGAGCGCAAGGCCATTCCGACCACCTGGCTGGAAATCAGAATTGCCGAGGGCAAGAACCGGCAGGTCAGGCGCATGACGGCTAAGGTCGGTTTCCCGACCTTGCGCCTAATCCGCTATGCCATCGGTTCGCACACGCTGGACGGCTTGCCGCCCGGCGCTTGGAAAAAACTTGAACAGGGGGCGAGATGAAACCGGTCGCGATATTCCGACATGCGCGTATTGAAGGCCCCGGATACCTGGGTACCTTTCTGACCGACCAGGGGTTTCCCTGGCAACTGATCCGCATCGATGCGGGCGACGCTCTGCCGCAGAACATGCAGGCCTATAGCGGTATGGTGTTGATGGGCGGCCCCATGAGCGTCAATGACGCTCTGCCGTGGATATCTCCGCTGCTTGGTTTGATTCGGGATGCCGACCAGCGCGATATTCCGCTGCTCGGGCACTGTCTCGGCGGTCAGTTGATCAGCAAGGCCTTCGGAGCCGAAGTGAGCAGGAATCCGGTCAAGGAAATCGGTTGGGGGGAGGTGCAGGTGATACAGGTGGCGGAGTCCGCCGACTGGTTCGGTTCCGCTACCGGTTTTGAAGTGTTTCACTGGCACGGTGAAACCTTTGCATTGCCGGTAGGCGCGAAGCTTCTCCTTGTCAGCAGCCATTGCCGTCATCAGGCTTACGCGCTGGGCAAGCATCTGGCCTTGCAGTGCCATGTGGAAATGACCGCGGACATGGTCAGGGGCTGGTGTGCGGCCGGTATGCAGGAGCTGGCCTCGGAAACAGGCAATGCTGCGGTTCAGAGCGCCGATGAGATGCAGCGCGATTTGCCGCAACGGATCAACAAGCTGAATGCCGTAGCGCACAGGATCTATGGCCGCTGGATTCAGGGCTTGCGGCCTTGAGTTGCGGCTGTTTTTCACGATGTCGATTGAGTCCGCGACCAAGCGCAGATGATGGTTTGGCGGATGGCAGGTCTGCGGCAGGCTTATGCTAAAATCCATGCCATCCACAACCATGAAAAAAGACCCCATTCATGTCCGGTAACACCATAGGCACACTGTTTACTTTGACCTCGTTCGGCGAATCCCATGGGCCGGGCATCGGCGGCATCGTCGACGGCTGCCCGCCGGGGCTGGAACTGAGCGAAGCTGATTTGCAGGCTGAATTGGATCGCCGCAAACCCGGTACTTCCCGACATGTGACCCAGCGCAAGGAACCGGATACCGTCGAGATTCTGTCCGGCGTGTTCGAGGGCCGGACTACGGGGGCGCCCATCGGCTTTCTGATCCGCAATCAGGACCAGCGTAGCCAGGATTACGGCAAGATCGCCGAAACCTTCCGTCCGGGACATGCCGATTACACCTACTGGCAGAAATATGGCATTCGCGATTATCGCGGCGGCGGGCGCTCGAGCGCGCGCGAAACTGCCGTGCGCGTCGCCGCCGGCGCTATCGCCAAGAAGTGGCTGAAACAGCGCTACGGCGTGGAGGTCCGCGGCTACATGAGCCAGTTGGGCGAGATCGCCATCCCTTTCCAGAGTTGGGACGCAGTCGATGAGAACGCCTTCTTCGCGCCGAATCGCGACATCGTTCCCGAGCTGGAAGCCTATCTCGATGACATCCGCAATGCACGTGATTCGGTTGGTGCCCGCATATCGGTGGTGGCGCGCGGTGTGCCGGTCGGTTGGGGCGAGCCGGTTTACGATCGGCTGGATGCCGAGATCGCCTATGCCATGATGAGCATCAATGCGGTCAAGGGGGTGGAGATCGGGGACGGTTTCGCCAGCGTCGCCCAGCGCGGTTCAGTGCACAGCGATGAAATGACGCCCGAAGGTTTTGTCACCAATCACGCCGGCGGCATACTTGGCGGTATCTCGACCGGCCAGGAGATCGAGGTGCATCTGGCGCTGAAGCCGACTTCCAGTATTCCGCAGGAGCGCCGCTCCATAGACAAGTCGGGAGATGCGGTCAATATGCAGACCACCGGACGCCATGACCCTTGTGTAGGTGTGCGGGCGACGCCGATTGCCGAAGCGATGCTGGCTCTGGTGCTGATCGACCATGCATTGCGTCACCGCGCCCAGTGTGCCGATGTGGTTTGTAATACTCCCAGGATCTGAACCGGGACGCACCGACGTTCGCAGGCATCACCCCTAAAGCCGCCGATATGCAAAGATTTCCGTATTGGCGGCTTTCCAGTTTTTATTTCACCTATTACATGTTCGTCGGTGCGTTCGTACCGTACTGGGCGCTCTATCTGAAATCGGTCGATTTCTCTGCAGTCGAGATCGGTATTCTGCTCTCCCTGTTCCAGCTCAGCCGGATTTTTTCACCGAGCTTCTGGGGCTGGCTGGCGGACAGAACCAATCGCCGTGTCGTCTGGATCAAGCTGACCGCCCTGCTGGGCCTGCTCGGCTTTACCGGCGTGTTCTTCGGCACCAGTTTCGTCTGGCTGTTCTTTGTCATGGCAGCGCTCAGCATCTTCACCAGCTCAACCCTGCCGCTGGCGGAAGCGGTCACCATGGCGCATATCGAACCAGCCAACCAGCCCTACGGTCGCATCCGTGTCTGGGGTTCGATCGGTTTCATCGTCGCTGTTCTTGGCCTGGGCGTGCTGCTGGATTACGCCGAAATCGAGAGTCTGCTCTGGTGTCTGCTGATGATACAGGCCGCGCTTTTCCTGCTCAGTTTCAAGATTCCGGAGCCATTCGTGGCCCCGCATCACACCGATCATCTGCCGGTATGGAAGATCATCGCGCGTCCCGAGGTGTTGTCGCTGCTGATCGGCAGCTGCCTGATGGTCAGCGCTCACAGCGTCTATTACAGTTTCTTTTCGCTGTTTCTGGAGGAGCGCGGTTACAGCAAGACCCTGATCGGCATGCTATGGGCCGTCGGTGTCGTCTGCGAGATACTCATGTTCGTCGTCATGCCGAGGCTCACTGCCCGATTCAGTCTCAAGCAGATTTTGCTTATGAGCCTCATGCTGGCGGTATTGCGTTTCGCCATGATCGGCCTGTGTACTTCCTCGCTGTTCCTGCTGTTGCTGGCGCAGACCCTGCACGCGGCGACCTTCGGCAGTTTCCATGTGGCGTCTGTCGCGATCGTGCATCAGTATTTCAAGGGGCGCCATCAGGCCAAGGGGCAGGCGATCTACAGCAGCGTGGGCTACGGCCTGGGCGGCACCATCGGCGGCATTTCGGGCGGTTATGCACTGCAGTATCTGGGCGGTGAAACGACATTTGTGCTGACTGCGCTCTATCCCCTCATCGGCTTCGTGGTGGTTGCGTTCTGGCTGAAAAATGTCCATGCTGGGCGCTAGAACAAACCTCGGATCGAAACGCATGCGTCATTTCAAGCGACCTCTGAATATTTGTCTGGCCATTCAGTTTTTTTTGTTACCGGGGCCGGCCCTGGCCGATACGCAGGTCAATGTTGCGGGTCTTTTCAGCGGTAAAGCGGTGCTGGTAATCAATAACGGCAAGCCGCAGACCGTTTCGGTCGGGCAGACGACTGCGGAAGGCGTGAAATTGCTTGCAGCCGACAGCGGGAAGGCCGTGCTCGAGATCGAAGGCAAACGCCGTGAAGTGACCATGGGGCAGGCGGTGTCGGTCGGCTCGCGCGAGTCTGGTCCGGCCAGCGTGACGCTCTATGCTAACGCCGCCGGTCATCATATCGCCGATGGCCTGATCAATGGCGTGCCGTTCAAGTTCATCGTCGATACCGGCGCGACCTCGATTGCCATGAACAGCGGCGATGCGAAGAAGGCCGGTATCGATTTCCTGCGGGGTGAACGTGTGCCGGTACATACGGCTAATGGCGTCGTAACGGCCTATCGTGTGGACATCAATACGCTCAAGATTGGGAGTGTGGTGTTGCACCAGGTCGAGGGCATGGTGCTCGAAGGCAGCTCACCTGCCGTGATTCTGCTCGGCATGAGCGCGCTCAACCGGCTGGAAATGAAACGTGAGGGCATTGCCCTCACGTTGATCAAGAAGTACTGAAGGTTTCAGGCAGCTTTGCGCTTGTCGCGCTCAATCAGAGCATATGCGGAATGGTTGTGAATCGACTCGAAGTTCTAGCTTCGGCATGACGCACTACGTGCATTAGCCCCCACTGAAATTTCGAGAGAGAAGATTATTTCTCTGCGAGCTTGTTACGTTCGATGAGCGCGTAAGCTGAGTGGTTGTGAATACTCTCGAAATTTTGGCTTCGGCCGCTACACTTAACTTCGGCTTGTGCCGAAGTTAGCCTCCACCTGAACACGGTTTAATTTGTGTTCCGTTTATCGCGCTCTATCAGTGCATATGCGGAATGATTGTGTATCGACTCGAAGTTCTCAGATTCGACGATGTAGGCGTCGATCCTGGGTTCGGCATTCAGTTGTGCCGCCACATCGCGCACCATGTCCTCGACGAATTTCGGATTATCGTAGGCACGCTCCGTGACGAATTTCTCGTCCGGCCGTTTGAGCAGGCCGTAAAGTTGGCATGAGGCCTGCTCTTCGACCAGCGAAATCAGGTCCTCGACCCAGATGAAATCGTTGATGCGGGCGGTGACGGTGACATGGGAGCGCTGGTTGTGCGCGCCGTAGTCGGAAATCTTCTTTGAGCACGGGCACAGGCTGGTGACCGGCACCAGAACCTTGACCGTGATGTCGAACTTGCCTTTGTGAATTTCGCCGATGAAAGTCACTTCGTAATCCAGCAGGCTTTGCACGCCGGAAATCGGCGCGGCCTTGTTGACGAAGTAGGGGAAGGTCATCTCGACATGGCCGGATTCCGCTTCCAGGCGCTTCACCATTTCGCGCAGGATGGTTTCGAAGGATTCGATCGAGATCTCGCGTTCGTTCATGTTGAGGATCTCGACGAAGCGCGACATGTGCGTGCCCTTGAAATTGTGCGGCAGATGCACGTACATGTTGAACATGGCGACCGTGTGCTGCACGCCACCGGTCTTGTCCTTGACCTTGACCGGGTGGCGTATGGATTTGATGCCGACCTTGTCTATCGCAAGATGGCGGGTATCGGGGGTGTTCTGGACATCCTCGATGCCCGGGATATTGGGTTGGTTCATGAGCTTCTCGTCTCGATGGGGACTCAAATAATACTTGAGTATATCACTAGGTTAATTTTTTCTCAATTGAGGCAATCATGCCCTCGCAGTTCAGACCGCAGTCGGCCAGCATGGTTTCATGCACGCCGTGTTCGATGAATCGGTCGGGCAGGCCGAGACACAGGGTCTCGACGTGCAGGCCCATCTCCTGCAAGGCTTCCATGACGGCTGCACCGGCGCCGCCGCTGACGGTATTTTCCTCGGCCGTGACGATCAGCGCATGGCGGCTGGCGAGATCACGGATCAGTTCGAGATCCAGCGGCTTGACGAAGCGCATGTCGGCAACTGTCGCATCCAGAGCCTCCGCCGCCTGCAGGGCGGGTTGCAACATGCTGCCGAACGCAAGAATCGCGACCTTGCTTCCTTCGCGCCGAACCAGTCCACGCCCCAGCGGCATGCTTGTCATCGGTTCGCTGATGGAAGCCCCGATACCGCAGCCGCGCGGATAGCGAACGGCTGTCGGGCCATCGATCTGGTATGCGGTATAGAGCATCTGACGGCACTCGTTTTCGTCGCTGGGCGTCATGACGACCATGTTGGGGATGCAGCGCAGATAGGTGAGGTCGAAACTGCCTGCATGGGTCGGGCCATCGGCGCCGACCAGACCGGCACGGTCGATTGCGAAGACGACCGGCAGGCTCTGCAGGGCGATATCGTGGATCAACTGGTCATAGGCGCGCTGTAGAAAGGTCGAGTAGATCGCCACTACCGGCTTGAGTCCATCGCAGGCCATGCCGGCGGCAAAGGTCAGCGCATGTTGCTCTGCTATACCGACATCGAAATAGCGCTCCGGGTATTTTTCGGCAAAGGCGTTGAGGCCGGAGCCGTCGCACATGGCCGGCGTGATGCCGACCAGGCGCTGGTCGCGATCGGCCATGTCGACCAGCCACTCGCCGAACACCTGGGTGTAGGTTTTGCCGTGGCTGGCGCCGACCGAGTCGCCGTTGCTGGGGTCGAACTTTCCGACGCCATGATATTTGCCCGGATTGTCTTCGGCCGGCTGGTAGCCGTGGCCTTTTTGTGTCACAACATGCAGAAATTGCGGCCCTTTCAACTGCCGGATGTTGTGCAGGGTGGCGACCAGAGTGTCGAGATCGTGGCCGTCGATAGGGCCGATGTAGTTGAAGCCAAACTCCTCGAACAGCGTGCCCGGCGTCATCATGCCCTTGACGTGTTCTTCCGCGCGCTTGGCGAATTCTAGTACCGGCGGCACCTTGCCCAGCACTTTCTCGCCCGAGCGCCACATGCGCTCGTAGAGCTTCCCTGACAGCAGTTTGGCCAGGTAGTTGTTGAGGGCGCCGACATTGGGTGAGATCGACATGTCGTTGTCGTTGAGGATGACCAGCAGGTTGGCGTCCATCGCCCCGGCGTTGTTCAGGGCTTCGAACGCCATGCCGGCGGTCATCGCGCCATCACCGATGATGGCGACGGCTCTCCGTTCCAGACCCTGCTGCTGGGCGGCTACGGCCATGCCAAGGGCAGCTGAGATCGAGGTGCTGGAGTGCCCGGTGCCGAAGGTGTCGTATTCGCTCTCGCAGCGGCGAGGGAAGCCCGCGATGCCATCGGGCTTGCGCAGCGTGTGCATCGCTTCGCGCCGGCCGGTCAGGATCTTGTGCGGATAGGTCTGGTGGCCGACATCCCACACCAGCCGGTCGTCCGGCGTATCGTAGACGTAATGCAGCGCGATCGTCAGTTCCACCACGCCCAGGTTGGAAGACAGATGACCGCCGGTCTGGGCGACGCTTTCGATCAGAAAGGCGCGCAATTGCCGGGCCAGTTCCGGTAGCTGTTTACGCTCCAGCTTGCGCAGTTGCTGCGGGGAGTCGATGGATTCCAGTAGTGGGTACATACGGGTCGGCTTTGGTTCTGGTTGGTTGAAACGACTCAATGGTCGCGCTGCATGATGAAATCGGCAAGTTGAACGAGGCGGGTAGCCTTGTCACCGTATGGCGACAGCTGTGCGACCGCATGGTCGTAGAGTTCCTGCGCCAGAGCCCTGGCACGCGCGAGTCCGAGGATCGTCACGTAGGTCGGCTTGTTGGCGTCGGCATCCTTGCCGGCCGTCTTGCCGAGTGTCGCCGTATCCGCCTCGCTGTCCAGGATGTCGTCGACGACCTGGAACGCCAGACCGATGGATTGGGCGTAATGGTCGATCGCCTTCAACATGTCGGCGGGCACTTTGTCGGCGCAATGGGCGCCCAGCAGCGCGGCGGCGCGGATCAGTGCGCCGGTCTTGTGGATGTGCATGAATTCCAGTTCGGACTGGTTCAGGGGCTGACCGACGCTGGCAAGATCGATGGCCTGGCCGCCGGCCATGCCTCTGGAGCCGCTGGCGACGGCCAGAAGGTGGACCATGTGCAGCTGGCGGGCAGGATCCTGATGCAGGCCGGGCTGCGCCAGCAGCTGGAAGGCGAGGCTTTGCAGCGCATCGCCGACCAGTAGCGCCGTAGCGTCGTCGTATTGCTTGTGGCAGGAGGGTTTGCCGCGCCGCAAGTCGTCATCGTCCATGCATGGCATGTCGTCGTGCACGAGCGAATAGGCGTGGATCAGTTCGACTGCACAGGCGGCGGCATCGGCTCTTTCGGGTGCTGCGCCGCATAACCCGGCGGCAGCATGGGTGAGCAGGGCGCGCACACGCTTGCCGCCGCCCATGACCGAATAACGCATGGCGCCATGCAATTTGTGCGGGACGATATCGGTGCCGGGCAAGTAGTAATCGAGGGCGGTTTCCGTCCTTTGCTGGATGCGGACGGCCCAGTTCTGAAAATCATTCATCACGATAGGTTTGCAAGGTGTTGTTTTCGTTCAGCAGGCGGACCTGTTGTTCAATGTCGGCGAGGGCTTTCTGGCACTGCTGCAGCAATTCGCTGCCGCGCTGGTAGGCTTGCAGGGACTGTTCCAGAGGCAGTTGGCCGGCCTCCATCTGGGCGACGATCGCTTCCAGTTCTTTTAGTGCCTGCTCGAAATCGGGCCGGGATTGTTTCGGTTTGGTCATTGCCATGCGTGCTTTCGGGGATCCATGTGGCGGTGATAGCGGCTAATGTTCAAGGCCGCGCTACCGCCTTTCAAGACCGATAGTTTACGCTGTAAGACGCTTTTGGAGAAATCCCGCACCGGCTCAGATGGACAGGATACTGCACAGAAACTGTCGGATATCGGCCACTTCCCGGTCGCAGACGCTATGCGCCATCGGGTATGTCTGCCAGGTCAGCGAGTAACCGGCCTCCGTCAGCAGCCGGGCTGAATTCTCGGCAGTCTGCAGCGGCACGATGCTATCGAATGTGCCGTGCGCCATGAAGACCGGCAGGGCGCGGTTGGCCAAATGCGCTTCTTGTTGCAGCCTGGTCTTCAACGGCAGCCAACTCGACAGCACCAGCACTCCGGCCAGCGTTTCGGTATGGCGCAAGGCGGTGTGCAGGGCGATTGCGCCGCCTTGCGAGAAGCCTGCCAGCACGATGCGGTGCGCCGCGATTCCCTTGGCTTTTTCCTTTGCGATCAGCGCTTCGATCTCCTGCCGGCTTTGCCGGATGCCGGTTTCGTCCTGCGGGCTGTCGGCGTCGAGGCCGAAAATGTCGAACCAGGCACGCATCTCATAACCGTTGTTGATGCTGACTGCGCGATAAGGTGCATGCGGCAGAATGAAGCGCACGCCGGGCAGGTTCAGGGCGTCGACGATGGGTTCGAAGTCATGGCCGTCAGCGCCCAGTCCGTGCATCCAGATGATGCTGGCATCGGCTTCCTGGTTCGGGTTGCGTTCTATGGTGTCGAGCATGGGCTGTTCGTGTTTTGCAAGTCTTGGGATGATGGCAGGAAATCGTTCCGTTCCGACGGATGGTTCGAGCTCGGTGCAGTGCTGTCAAAAGCCGGAATTTTGCGATATGCTGCAAGAAAATCAGGGAATTACACCGGCATCGTCACAATAATAATGAGCCTATGACATGAAATTTCCCGAGTTCATCTCGCGTCATCTCGTTCGCACAGCACTCAGCCTGAGTGTCGTCATTTTACTATTGCTGCACGCCAGCGGCGCATTTCAACTGGGATTTATCAATCGCCTGGAAAATTTCAGCTACGACCTGCGCCTGAATCTGATGATGCCGGGCACGGTCGACCCGCGCATCGTCATCGTCGATATCGACGAGCGCAGCCTGCAGGAGCAGGGGCGCTGGCCCTGGGGTCGCAACAAGCTGGCGACGCTGGTGGACAGGCTGTTCGATGATTACGAAATCGACGTGCTCGGTTTCGACGTCGTCTTTGCCGAAAAGGACGAGAGTTCCGGCCTCAAGAGTCTGGAAGATATCCGGCAGCAACACCTGCAGTCCGATGCCGTCTTTGCCCGGCTGGTCGAACAATTGCGGCCGCAGCTCGATTACGACCAGCGTTTCGCCGACAGCCTGCGCAACCGCAAGGTGGTGCTCGGCTATTATTTCCGCAGCGACGAAGACACGGAAGGCAGAGTCGGCATGTTGCCTGCTCCTTCCTTCGTTGTCGGCAGTTTCAGCGGCCGGGATATCGCCTTCATGGAGGCCACCGGCTTCGGCGCTAATCTCGCGGTACTGCAGCAGGCGGCCGCTGCGGCCGGTCACTTCAATCCGGATCCGGATGAGGACGGCATATCACGCCGCGTGCCCATGGTCATGAACCTCGACGGCAACAGTTATGAGGCGCTTTCCATCGCCGTGGCTCGGGTGGCGCTGGATGCGTCCGCCTTGCAGGCCGGATTTGCCGAGGGGCTTGGGGTTGGTGCGCGTTATGCCGGGCTGGAGTGGTTGCAGCTGGGGGATTACCGTATTCCCGTCGATGCGCGCGTTTCGGCGCTGATCCCTTACCGAGGACTGCAGGGCAGTTTCCGTTACGTGTCTGCCACCGATGTGCTGAACGGCAAAGCCGACCGGGAAGTGCTGAAAGACCGCATCGTGCTGGTTGGCACCACTGCGCCAGGCCTCATGGATCTGCGGGCGACGCCGGTACAGAACGTCTATCCCGGGGTCGAAATCCACGCCAACATGATCGCCGGCATCCTCGATCAGAATATCAAACAGCGTCCCGCATACACCGTCGGCGCGGAGTTCGTGTTGCTGTTGCTGACCGGACTGCTGCTCGCGTTGCTGTTGCCGGCATTGGCGCCGTTGTGGGCCACGATTTCGGCTGCTGTCGTGTTGTCGGCTTACGTGGCCTTCAATCTGGTCGCCTGGCAAGCCGCCAATCTGGTGTTACCGCTCGCTTCCGGTCTGCTGTTGATCAGCGTGATCTATGTCCTCAACATGACTTATGGATTCTTCGTCGAATCACGTGGCAAGCGTCAGCTGGCCGGGCTGTTCGGGCAGTATGTGCCGCCGGAACTGGTGGACGAGATGGCGAAGAATCCGGAAGCCATCAGTCTGGAAGGCGAGAGCCGCGAAATGACCGTGCTGTTCTCCGATGTGCGCGGATTTACCAGCATCTCGGAAGGGCTGGACCCGAAACAGCTGACGCAGCTGATGAATGAATTTCTGACGCCGATGACGCATGTGATACACGATAATCGCGGTACCATAGACAAATACATGGGTGACGCCATCATGGCCTTCTGGGGAGCGCCGCTGCCGGATCCCCAGCATGCATCGCACGCGGTGAAGGCAGGCATGCAGATGCTGGCGAGGCTCAATGAATTGCAGGCGCAGTTCCGGCAACGCGGCTGGCCACCGATCCATATCGGCATCGGCCTCAATACCGGTGTCATGACCGTGGGCAACATGGGTTCGGAGTTCCGCATGGCGTATACCGTCATGGGTGATGCCGTCAATCTGGGCTCGCGGCTGGAAGGGTTGACCAAGAATTACGGCGTGCAGATGATCGTCAGCGAGTTCACGAAGGCCAGTGTGCCGGAATATGTCTATCGCGAGCTCGATATCGTGCGCGTCAAGGGCAAGGACAAGCCGGTGGTGATCTACGAACCGGTCTGTGCGACCGGCGAGGAAGACAAGGCCCTGCAGGATGAACTCAAGCTCTATCGGGAGACTTTGAAACTGTATCGCGCGCAAAACTGGGATTTGGCAGAAATGCAGTTCATCAATCTGCAGCAGATGTATCCGCAGCGCGCGCTCTATGCCATGTATATGGAACGCATCGCGCATTACCGACAGAATCCGCCGGATGCCGATTGGGATGGTGTCTTCACTTTCCAGACCAAATAGACAGGAGCCAGTATGAGAGTCAAGGTATTGGGTTGCAGCGGTGGCATCGGCGGGACATTGAGAACCACCAGTTTTCTGATCGATGAGGACATTCTCATGGATGCGGGTACCGGCGTCGGTGATCTGACCATCGAACAGTTTCTCAAGATCAACCACATCTTCATCACGCATTCGCATCTCGACCATGTCGCCTGCATCCCCTTGCTGGCCGACAGCGTGCTAGGCTTTCGTGAGGCTCCGATCACGCTGTACGCCACGGCAGAGACCTGGCAGATATTGAAGGAACACCTGTTCAACTGGAAAATCTGGCCGGATTTCACCACCATCCCGTCCGCCGAGCATCCCCTGCTGGTCTGGCAGGAGATCCGTCTCGGCCAGACGGTCGAACTGGATGGGCGCAAGTTCACCCCGTTGCCGGCCAATCACGTCGTGCCCACGGTCGGCTTCCATCTGGAAGGTCCGAATTCAAGCATGGTGTTCACGGCCGACACCACTGTCTGCGACGCCTTGTGGCCGGAAGTGAACCGCATCGCCAATCTCAAGTACCTGATCATCGAAACTGCGTTCAGCAACGAGGAAATGGAACTGGCAAAGATGTCCAAGCACCTGTGTCCGGCGATGCTGATCGAGGAACTGGACAAGCTGGAACATTCGCCCTTGCCGCGCATCTACATTACGCATCTGAAACCGGGCGAGGGTGAGGTCATCATGCGCGAGGTCGATCGCGACGCCTATCGATTCAACGCGCGTCCTTTATACAACAGCCACATCTTTGAGCTGTAATCCGAATTTTGAGTTGCAGTATTTGAAAGCACACCGTTTGCAGGAACAATAAAAATGTCATCACCGACGATCGAACAACTCAAGCAACTGGCGCCTGTCGCCGTCCTGTCCGAGGCCAGGCTGAAGGAACTGGCCGGCTTGTGTTTCATTGAAACCGTCAGCCGGAATCTCGACCCCTTGCGCATGAATATCCTGCAGGCAGGCGACCAATCGCTATACCTCTTGAAGGGCGATCTCGGTGTGCGTCTCGCGGACGGCAGCAAAAAGATCATGCGTGGCGGTACGGAGGCTGCCAGCCATCCGGTCAACGACGGCAGACTGAAGCTGGTCGATACCGTCGCCATTACCGATGTCGATATCCTGCGCATCGATGCCGATTTGCTCGACATCATGCTGACCTGGGATCAGCTTTCCGGTTATGAACCTCCAACCCAGAAAACGCAAGCAGCTGCCGGAGCACACAAACGTCCGGTGACGGAATGGATGCGTGAAACCGCCACTTTCAGCGCCAACAAGCTGCAAAGCGGGGTGTTCAGTCGCCTGCCCAGCGCCAATATCGAGGAAATGTTCCGGCGCATGGAAACGCTGCCGGTCAAGGCAGGTCAGGTCATCATCACGCAGGGTGCCGAAGGTGACTACTACTATCTGATCGAGCAGGGGCAGGCGGTCGTCAGTCGGGTAGACAGTGCTACGCAGAAATCAATGCAGCTGGCCGAGCTGCACGAAGGCGATGGCTTCGGTGAGGAGGCGCTGGTATCGGACAACAAGCGCAATGCCACAGTCACCATGAAAAGCGACGGCAGTCTGTTAAGGCTGAAAAAAAGCGACTTTGTCGAACTGCTGAAGGCACCCATCGTCAGGCGCGTGGATCAGGCGACGGCTGCAGACAAGATCAAACAGGGTGCCCAATTGCTCGATGTGCGCTTCAAGTCGGAATACCAGTACCAGCATCCGCAAGGCGCAGTCAGCGCGCCTTTGCACGAGTTGCGCAATATCGCGCCGCAGCTGGACAAGGGTCGCGAATACATCGTCTATTGCCAGACCGGCCGGCGCAGTTCTGCCGCAGCTTTCATTCTGGCGCAGTTCGGTTTGACGGCGTATGTGCTGA